>Ga0247611_10006297_pt1 | contig 15286 bp, 12 predicted proteins | sample 177DNAGHGhighgp2_FD_192422 | JGI IMG/M metagenome (GOLD analysis project Ga0247611, IMG submission 192422) | Sheep rumen microbial communities from Palmerston North, Manawatu-Wanganui, New Zealand - 1770 DNA GHGhigh gp2 | ecosystem: Host-associated > Mammals > Digestive system > Stomach > Rumen...
ATGCATACGCTGAAAGAGCTATCATCTACCGACAAAAAGATGACCTCTCACTCGAAGCAGTTTCTGTTAATATCACGAACATCCAGAAAGGACTCGATCCGGATGTACCGCTGAAAAGCAACGACAAAATCCTCATACAAAGCAAAAACGACCTCGTCGGAGAACGAATACTCGAAATTCAGGGTGAGGTACACTTCCCGGGGAAATATGTCTATGCCGAGAATACCTCTCTTAAAGACCTTATCGTGCAGGCGGGGGGACTAACCGAAGCGGCTTCCACTTCTAAAGTCGACGTGTTCAGAAGATCGAGAAAAGCGGATGCACTGGCCTCAACTGACACCATCGCCATCAAATATACGTTCGACCTCAAAGACGGACTTGATGTCAACACCGGTAACGAGGTCATGTTAGAACCATTTGATAGGGTGGTGGTAAGAAAAAGTCCTGATTACACCGAACAGGTGGCTGTTAACATCAGAGGATGTGTCAATTTCGTAGGCACATACACCATGAAGTCTAACAACTACAGACTTACTGACCTCATTGCTGATGCCGGAGGTATCACAGAACTGGGATATGCTAAGGGTGCACGACTCGAAAGACGACTCACACCAGATGAGAGAATGCAAAGAGAGGCATCGCTCAGAGCACAGCAGATAGCACTTTATGAGGAAAGCATGACCACCACAGACAAAAACTTCGACCTCAGCCTCGCTGACTCACTGCTCACCATGAAACTCGATATTGGAAACACATATCCTGTGGGAATAGACCTCGAAGAGGCAATGAATAACCCAAATAGCTCTGCTAATATCGTACTCCGTGAAGGTGATGTTCTTACAGTCCCGCAATATTCCAACACCGTTAAAATCAGCGGCGACGTCATCTACCCATCATCAATCAACTATAAGAAAGGGGAAGCACTGTCGTATTATATCGAAAGAGCTGGTGGATATGGCGATAATGCCAGAAAAAGCCGAGTCTATGCCTTATATCTCAACGGATCTGTAAAACTCATCAACCGACACAGCAGAAAAGACATCGAACCGGGATGCGAAATAGTCGTGCCGTCAAAAAACAAACGAAACAAACTAACAACTGCTGAAACAATGGCCATAGGAACATCGGCTGCTTCTGTTGCTACAATGATGGTAACCATAGCAAACATCCTCAAATAATACATACAACCCGTCTACTTGTCTATCCGTCTACTCGTCTACTACTACAACCAACTTGTCTACTTGTCAACTCGTCAACTCGTTTACTTAATAATACAAACAACTCGTCAACTTGTTTACTCGTCTACTCGTCAACTTGTTTATTAAAATATGGCTAAGAAAAATAAAATACAAAAGCAAGATAACTCACATCTGAATTCTGAATTGGAAGAAGATAAAATCGTTCAGTTGACGGAAGTGGATTCCGACAAATTGGATTCGCCCCATTCGGATTCTCAAAATGATGTACAGAACGATGTGGAGGTCGTGGAAGAGAATATCAATGAAACTGATGTCGACAACTCGCAAATAGAGGAAATAGTATCTAAACCAGATAATGATAATACTGGTGACGATACAATAACTGCTGTTACTGATGATGTAAAGAATAAGAAAGCGAAGAAAACAAAGCAAAGAATAGAAGACAAAGAGAACAAGAAATCTGATAAACTTAATGTTACAGCACTTGTTAGGCTACTGTTACACAACTGGTGGGTCATTCTTCTTAATTGTCTTATCATTGGTGGAATTGCGGCACTACTAATTATAGAAGAACCACGAACATACACTTCATCGGTAATTCTTGCTCCTGAAGCTGAAGATATCAACTCGGGTGGGGCACTTTCATCAATAGCATCATCATTCGGAGTCGACCTCGGAGGGGTAACTACTGCCGATGCCATACGACCAGACCTCTATCCCGACCTGGTCGCATCTAACGACTTTATAATGAGCCTTTTCAAAATTCCTGTTAAAACAATAGACGGTAATATCTACACAGATTATTTCACATACCTGAAAAAATATCAGAAATCATCTTGGTGGAGAAAGGCTATAAGTAATTTCAAAAAGAAATTTTCCGACGATGACAAAAAAGTTGAAATCAGAAATAATAAATCTAACACAGTAAACAACAATTCTCTAATTCTGACTAAAGACCAGGAAAGATTAATAGAATCAGTGAGAAATAAAGTCGTTTGTAGCGTAGATAAGAGAAATTATACCATTTCTATTACTGTCACCGACCAAGACCCACTTATCGCTGCTACTGTGGCAGACTCTGTAAGACTTAAAATTCAAAACTTTATCACCGAATACAGAACAAAAAAGGCTACTAAAGACTACCATTATTATCTGGGACTGCTCAAACAGGCTAAATTCGAATACGAGAATTCATGCCAGGCCTACGCTAAATATGTCGACACACATCGAGATGTCATTCTACAAGCTTATATCTCCGAAAGAGACCAACTTGAAAATGATATGCAGCTAAAACTCAATGCATATAATGCCATGATCACGCAAGCACAAACAGCCAAGGCTAAAATACAGGAAAACACACCAGCATTCACCATCCTGCAAAATGCATACGTGCCTGTAAAACCAACAGGACCAAAACGCATGATTTTTGTCGTAGCTATGGTGTTCTTAACTTTTATTATTACAGTTGCACTTTTGATATTTAAAAAACTGACATAATGTTTTATATTTGTTGTGAATGAAAAACGAGGATAAATATATCGATAAAAAACATCTTGTTAAGTTCACATTCAACGTGGGAATGACATTCGCTTTTATTGGCTCTCTACATCCATGGTTTATGTGGTCATTAGGATATATGTATGTCATTCTACCTGCCTTGCTTATATTTTTAGCCTTATTTCTATCACATACTATGCAAAACCCGGTTTTTGATAATAAGAATTGGATTTTACCTACTTTTGCTCTATTGTTTTTAATGATATATTATAATATCGTTCAGCAAAGTAATATTAATGCATATATTGCTATCTCATTCAATTTACTACTCTTCTTATCCCTTTTTAGAATAAATAGAGATATGTTGGACAAATTGATGACTTTCATTGCCAAGACAATGGCATGGCTCATGTTGTTTTCCATTTTTTTCTTTTTTTTATACTTAATGGGATTCCCTTTACCTAGTAATCATGCCGATTTTAACGACATGCAATATTCTTATACTAATTATTACTTTTTTCTTTTAGATGATAGGTCGTTATTTTCTATTGTTCCTAGATTTCATTCTGTTTTTCTAGAACCATCTCATTTAGGAGTAACTACTACGCTTATTTTAATGACACAATATGGGAAATGGAAAAAATGGTATAATGTCGTATTAATTGTTGCTACCTTAATGACCTTTTCGCTAGAGGCTTATGTCCTTTTTGCTATTCTTATTTTTACTAATCTATGGGTACTGGGAAAGAAAATCTTTTTTAAATCAATTATTGCTATAACATTGGTGGCATCTGTTGTTATAATTTCCTTTTATTATAATAATGGTGACAATATGATAAACAACTTAATATTGTTAAGACTGGAAGTTGAAGATGGGGAATTAGCAGGAAACAATAGAGTCGGTATTTCATTTGACAAGGAATATGAGAATTTTAGTAATTCCTCTGATATTATTTTTGGAAGAGCTCAAAGTTATGATTTTTCGAATGAAGGTAATTCTGGATATAAAGTATATTTGTATTTTTATGGACTAGTTGGATTATTTATTCTAATACTGCTTCATATTTTTTCTGTTTTAGATGCTAAGCAATATAGGCTTGTCGTGTCGGCATTTATCTTTATTATTTTGGACTTCATCGTCAGAGCATACCCTCTGTGGTATTCAGTCTTTGTGCCCTTCTATTGTATGGCACATAGCACTTATTTAGATAGTTTAATTAAGAACAAACTTATTAGGCAAAAATGACAATTGTTACTATCTTAAATAGCACTGCACCTGATAATGGAGCAACAAAATCATGGATGCCACTTCTTGAAGGACTGAATCAAAGAAATGTTTCCATCATTGCTGTTCTACCTGATAATAAGGGAGTATATCAAAAACTTAATGATATTGGATGTGATACCATTGTTTTAAATTATAGACAATCAACATATCCGTACGCTAGAAATTTTAAAGAAATTTGTGCTTTTATTTTTAGACTCTTATATAGAATGACTTTAAATTTTTTTGCTACTATAAAATTATTCAATCTATTAAAAAATAAAAATGTAGATTTGATCCATTCTAATGTAAGTGTTGTTTCTTGGGGAGCTAAAGTCGCAAAAAAATTAAACATTCCTCATGTATTGCATTTCAGAGAATATTTTGACACATATTATCATCAAACTCAAATCCCTTCTAATAAAACCTTTTTTAAATGTATTAATTCTGACAAATCTTATTCAATATGCATAACCAAGGACATTTGGAGACATTTTAAACTTGACGCCAATACTAATTCTAAAGTTATATATGATTGTGTTGAAGTTGATTCTGATTTTATTAAATATAATGACATTCAACTTGATTTTAAAGATTATTTTTTATTCGTAGGAAGAGGTGAGAAAGGAAAAGGACTAATGGAATTGATTTCTGCTTATGCTAAATGTCTTAAATCTGTAAGACATGTTCGTAAACTTGTAGTTATTGGAGATATGGATGCTGACTTAAACTATAAAACAAGAGTATATGATAGGATTAAGGAGGAAAAAATTCAAGATTTTGTAATTTTCCTGGGGGTGAGAAAACACGTCGAATGGTTTATGACTAATGCCAGAGCTGTTATCGTTCCATCTTTTTTTGAGGGATTTGGAAGGGTCTTGCCTGAAGCCATGCTTTGTAAAACAATAACGATTGCATTTAATTCTGGGGGGTCTAAAGAGCAGTTTGATAATGGATATAATTTGTGGAAACAAGATATTGGACTAAGATACGATAATCTTGATCAACTTACTCATTATTTAGTTCAGTTATCGGATAATGAACTGAGTATGTATAACGATATGATAGAAAAGGCATACACTACTGTAAAATCATTATATGGAAGAAAGAATAATGTTGATAATGTCTTTGATTTTTTTAATGATATAATTAAGAAGAATTCTGTTAATAGCCAACTATTACAATAAATTTAATTAATATATAAATGGCTTCGCATGTTAATAATGTACAAATAGCAAAAAATACGGTATATCTGTATTTGAGAATGATAATCATCATGATTATCAACCTATTTGTGGTTAGAAAAACATTGCAAATTCTTGGAGAGGTAGATTATGGAATTTATAATGTAATAGGCGGATTTGTTCTTATTTTTTCTTTCTTGCAAGCTACACTCACTACGGCTGCACAACGTTTTTTCTCTATTTATATTGCCGAAGGTGATAAAAATAAACTTCAACAATCTTTTAATCTCAATCTTCTTACCTTTGGGATGATTATTGTTGCTTTAATTCTTGTCAGCGAAACATTTGGATTGTGGTTCATTAATAATAATATGAACATACCAAATGAGAGAATGAATGCTGCTAATGTAGTATTTCAATTTTCTCTATTGACTCTTTGTATTACGATGATTTCTGTTCCTTATAATGCAATGATTATCGCTAAGGAAAAAATGGGGGCGTTTGCATATATTGGAGTCGTTGAAGCTATTCTTAAATTGATAGTTGTTTATCTAATTTCTGTTGTTGACTGGGATTCTTTACAGGTTTATGCCTTTTTGGTTTTTATTACTAATATTATTGTCTTCTTATTGTATTTTTTCTACAATAATAAGCACTTTAAGGAAACCAAACTCAAATTTTATTGGAACAAAAAGGAGTTCTTGCAACTATTCGCGTTCTCTGGATGGAATTTTATGGGGACGATTGCATTTGTTTTAAGAAGTCATGGAATTAATGTTTTGCTTAATATTTTCTTCGATCCTGTAGTTAATGCTGCTAGGGCACTTTCATATCAGATTTATAATGCTATTTCACGTCTTTCGGGCAATTTTATTACTGCTGTTAAGCCGCAAATATATAAATCATATGCTTCTGCTGATTATCAAGACATGCACAAACTTGTTTTAAGAAGCACTGTTATCAGTGTAGCTTTGATTTCTGTTATTATTTTTCCGATACTCGCTAATACTGAATTCATTCTTAATGTATGGCTTAAAGAAGTACCACAAAATACCGTTATTTTTACTCAATTAATTCTTTTAAACGGAATTATAGATGCTACTGACGGACCTGCTATCGCATCTATTCTTGCTACTGGAAAAATAAGAAAATTCTATATTGTTACTTCATCTGTAACGCTTTTAAATATTCCTATCTCATACATCCTTTTGTCTTTGGGAGCACATCCTGCTATTACTGTTATAGTCTCTATTACACTTTCAATCATTGTGGTTTTTATTAGGGCCTATTTTATAAAATGTCTCATTAATATTAATCTATCAGATTATTATTTCCTTATAATTAGAATAATTGTTGCTTGTGCACTGATTACAGGACTTATTTTATCTGTTTTTTATAATAAGGCAAACGATATACTTTCTTTTATTTTATATTCTTTATTGATAGCTTTTGTTGTTATTCTTGTTTTTACACTACTTGTTGCTGATTTTAAAGATGTAAAGATTGTCGCAAATATGATACATAAAAAAATAAAAAGATAATGGAGATAAAAAATAATATAGATGTTTATAATATATCGTGGCTTAATCATGTTGAGAATTCTGGCAAAATTGAAACTCTCTACATTCCACAGAATAGATTAGAACTTCTGGATATATGTAAGGAGTTTTTTGCAAATCATATAAAATTTGAACTTATCGGACATACAAGCAATATCTATTTCTTACCTGAGTTTAGTTGCAAATATATGGTTTCTACCAGAAATGTCAAATCTATGTCTTGGCAAGAGGATTATGTTGATGTGGATTGTGGAGTTAGTGTCAGATTTATAGCTAATGAAATGATTAATAGGGGATTCTCCGGCTTTGAAGGACTAATCGACTTGCCTGGTACAGTTGGAGCAGCTGTCTATGGTAATGCTGGATGCTATAATTGTTCTATTATGAACATGATGATTTCATGCGAATGTTTAATGGGTGATGGGACTATAAAAACATTATATAAAGATGACCTTAAAGTTAAAACAAGGTCTACTGCTTTGAAAAGAAATGAGTTTAAGGCTGTTATTCTATCTGTTAGATTAATGTTAATTAAAGCTAATGTTGATGAATTAAAAGCATTAGCCGATAAATATCGGATGCATAGAAAACGAACTCAACCAGGACCAAATGACAATCTTGGAAGTATATATTCTTCTCCCATTGAACGTCCTACTATTATAGGCTATTTGATTATAGCTATAGCTAAAATATACGCTTTTCTTGTTTCTGTTTTTACGAATAATATAAATAATAAGAAGGATATACAAAAAAAGTGTATTTTCCAAATTTTAAGAGCTAATAACTTGAAACAATATCTTTTTGGAAATAATTGGAATCGTTTTATCTGGAAAGACGAACGTGCGCATGAAATGTTTTGGAAGTTTCATAAATTACATAAATTGATGTTTAAAGACAATAAGTTTGAAATTGAGATAAAAGGGGATATTAATAAATATATTAAATAATTAAAGAATGACAGTTGGTATTTTGACATTTCATAGGGCTTTTAATTTTGGAGCTGTACTACAATGCTTTGCTATGCAGGAATTTTTAAAATCGCAAGGGTATGATGTTACTGTTATAGATTATAATGGTGGTAAAGTTTATGATATTTATAAATTAATCAGAACTGACGGATGGAAAAGATTTATAAAATCATTTATATTCTTAGGTAGAAATATTAAGACCAGAAATATATATCATTCTTTTATAAATAAATACTTAAATCTATCCAGTGAAACATTCTCAACTATCGATGACTTTAAATATTGTAATGTCGATTGTTTGGTAATTGGAAGTGATCAAGTTTGGAGTACTAAAATTAATAAAGGAATCGATCCTGTTTACTGGGGTAATTTTAGAAAAGATATTAATAAAGTGGCTTATGGGGCCAGTATAGGGTCACCAAGTGAAATCGATGAATATAAAACTTCAATTATAGAACTTTTGGGGAACTTTAATAGTATTGCTGTTAGAGAAGAATGGCTACAAAATACTCTGAATAAACTGAAAAAGGATTTAAACGCGGATTGGGTTCTTGATCCAACATTAATTGTTAATCCTGAAGTTTATGAGAATATTCTGGAAAAAACTAAATATGATAATTATATCCTTTATTATCAAAGAGAATATAACCCTAATTCGAAGTTTATTATAGAAGATGTGGCCAGACAACTTAATTGCATGGTGATTATCGTTTCTGGAGTTAAAGAAAAATATGATGTTCCATATCATTACTTTGGACCTCAGCAACTAAGTGTTAATAGATTTCTTGGACTATTCAAATATGCAAAATGTGTCTTTACCTCATCCTTTCATGGTACTGCTTTTTCTCTAATTTTTAAAAAAGATTTTTATTTTCTTGCTAATTCTAAAGTCGAAAGATCTAAATCCTTGCTCAATGCAGTTGACGCAACAGATAGAATTGTTTTACCCGATGCCAAAGTGACTTTTAGTCATGTGAACTACAAAAATATAGATGAAAAATTAAATATTCATAGAGAACATTCTAGACAATATTTAATTAATAGTATAAACAAATAATTGATATATTATCTTATAATATATTTATTATTTATTCGTTTTTATTTTATAATGATTTATTATGAAACCTAGAATAATTGCTTTTTATCTTCCACAATTCCATCCAATTCCAGAAAACGACGAGTGGTGGGGACCAGGATTTACTGAATGGACTAATGTTGTCAAGGCAAAACCTCTATATAAAGGACATTATCAGCCAAGAATACCTGCTGATTTGGGTTTTTATGACTTAAGACTTCCTGAAGTTAGAGAACAACAGGCACAACTTGCTAAAGAGGCTGGAATTGAAGGATTCTGCTACTATCATTATTGGTTTGGAAATGGAAAACAATTACTCGAAAGACCTTTTAATGAAGTACTTAAATCTGGAAAACCTGATTTGCCTTTCTGCCTTTGCTGGGCTAATCATGATTGGACAACTAAAACTTGGCAAAAAGGAAAAAATATTAATAAGGATGGTATTATAATGAAAATGAACTATGATTTTGAAGATCATAGAAATCATTTTTTCACTCTTTTAGATGCTTTTAAAGACGATAGATACATTAAGGTTGATGGTAAACCATTATTTGCTATATGGGCACCACACGACTTCCCTGAAGTAAATAAGTTTATGGACCTATGGAGAGAACTGGCTATAAATAATGGATTAAAAGGAATTCATTTTGTGGGATACACGCCTAATGCTACAGGAATTTCTAGAGATACTGGAAAATTAACCTTCTGGGATCCTAATCAGGCTAAGCAATTATATAATGCTGTCCTAAATAAAGGATTTGATGCTGTTGTGTCATCTGGATTGTCTAGAGGACAGTCTATGTGTAAAGGTAAGGCTAGAATGTTGGCATATTATCTGGCTAAACATACTTTTTTACCTGCTCATAATTGGGCTGATTATGAAAAGGTAATGAAGAATTATTATGTCGAGGAAGATAAATGGGAAAATGTTTACCCAACTCTTTTGCCACAGTGGGATAGAACTCCTAGAGCCGGGATTAAATCTAATCCTTTGTTGAACAGTACACCCGAGAAGTTTCAGAAAACTGTGGAGGCTGCGCTTCAACTAATTAAAAATAAAGATAATCAACATCAAATCCTGTTTCTTAAAGCATGGAACGAATGGGGAGAAGGAAATTATGTGGAGCCTGACCAGAAGTTTGGACATGCTTACTTAGATGCTATTTCTAATGCTATTAGAAAATATATAAATCTATAATTTATTGGATATACTTTTATTTAAATTATATTCGTAATGGCTATTAATATTATTGGACATTTTGGTGCTAATAAGGAATTTTGTGATGGACAAACCGTAAAAACTAGGACTGTCTATAATGCATTGGTTAAAAGGTTGGGAGAGGCTAAAGTAAAAAAAACTGATACATATTATGTTAAACATAATAAGATTCTTTTCCTATTAAAACTAGTTATTGCTGTTTTTAGAGACAAGAAGTTTATTGTTTTGCTCTCATTTAAAGGAAGAAAGGTTTTGTTCCCTATATTATATTATCTTAAAATTTTATTTAGAAAGAAAATTTATCATTATACTATTGGCGGCGTCCTGGCGGATGAGGTTGCTACAAAACGTAATTTCAAAAAATATGTAGCTTCTTTTGATGCAAATTGGGTCGAAAGTCGTTTAATGGAAAAAAGGTTAAAGGAACTTGGAGTGAATAATGCTTTATTTGTTCCCAATTTTAAACAAATATCTATTTTGGATAGAGATAGTTTATCTAAATACTCTAAACCTCCATTCAAATTTTGTACTTTTAGTCGTGTAATGAAAGAAAAGGGTATCGAAAGTGCTGTCTATTCTATCATGAATATTAATAAGCAATTCAAAAAGGATATTGTTTTATTAGATATTTATGGTCCTATTGATGATAAGTATTATCAGGAATTTAATGATTTAAAGAAAATATTTAATCATACCATTAAATATAAAGGTGTTATCAAACCTGAAAATAGTGTATCCGTTCTTAAAGATTATTTTATGCTACTTTTTCCAACATTATTTACTTCAGAAGGAATGCCTGGAACGATTATTGATGCAATGTGTGCGGGGTTGCCGGTGATTGCTAGTGATTGGACTTATGCAAGGGAAATGCTCGTAAATGGTAATAATGCTTTAATATTTGATTTTTATAAACCGGAATTGTTGGAAAAAAATATTTTATATGCGATTAATAATTACAATATTATAAATGACATGAAAGAAAAATGTTTACAAGAAGCATGTAAATATTCTGAGGAAAAGATTATGGATCTGATAAATGCCGAATTAAACAAATAATAGTTTAATTATCATATTTTGTATTTATAATAATATTACTCGATTATTGTGTATAAACCCTCACCCAATCAATATCCATATAGGCCGGCAACTCTTCTACTTTTCTTAATTTATCAAGCCAAGGATTTGACCATTGCATACTTAATCGAATAACGCATTTTGTTTGACCGTAAGGATATTGACCAACAATTAAGTCGTTGTTTATTTTATTATATACAAATGTTGGTCGTCCGTTTATTAAAAAAATTAATTGATCTGGTTGAATTTCTACACCATAGATGTTCCATTTACGGACATCTATATTATATGTTTGGGAATATATGTCTTTTGATTGTTTTTTCTGATAATCGATATAATGATTGTGCGCTGCTTGATGAACGAATTTATCGTGATTGTAATATTCGAATACATCTATTTCTGCTCTACGTGGGTCATCCATCCCGTAAGAAAAACTTGACAACCAGAATGCAGGCCAACACCCCATTGCATTTGATAGCCTTATACGAGCTTCTATTTTACCATAACCAATTTCAAATTTACCTTTTGTGGATATTCCGCCAGTTAGCACTTTACAAGTGTCATCTGGATTCCAGTCATTTTTCATACAATATAGCCTTAAATAACCGTTATGAAAACGGTATAAACGAGAATCGTCCGACATGTTCATTCTCCAATAATGAGGTAAACGTGGTATGGTTATCCATTTATTATCATCTAGTGTCTTTTTGTTAAATTCATCTGACCATGATAATTGATATTTATTATATGGTGGTTTGATAAAACCTAGGCTGTTCGGCCCTATCGCTTTTGATTCATTTTGATTAAATATATATACTAATGAACAAATAATAGTAAGACAGCCTACAATGAAAAGATATGTTACTAAATGTTTTTTTATCATTTCTAAAAATATGTCAGATAATTATCATTTCATTGAATATTGTTAGAAGAACATGAGAATATCTGCTACTATTTCTTTCTCAATTTCCTCATCAGCCTCTTCGAATGTCTCCTGTTCTTCATTTGCTTAACCATATAATGCGGCATAAACACACAGTATAAATATGACCACGCTTTAACCTTGGAATAACCAAACATACTGCTGTAAACCTCCGCATTATATTTCAGCAAACGGCTCTTATTCCTGGATATCGAATTGTCTAATATCCTATAGTAGGCCAACTCATCGGTTATACCGTAGGCCACTTTGCATTTCTTCATAATGCTCAGAAACATAGCCCAGTCCTGACGCTTGCGAATAGGAGGCATATAGAATTTGCCTAAACGGCTCGTGTCGTATATCGCAGTCAGACAACCTATCTTGTTATCGTGTTTAAGCTGCTTGAAAGTAAGCTTCTCTGGAACTTTAACGACACCCGTTATTATTGATTTCTCATCAATCGTGTAATAAGAACTGTAGCATAAGCAACACTTCTTATCATTCATGAATCGTATCTGACGCTCAAGCTTTTCTGGTATCCAGCAGTCATCACTGTCGCAGAACGCTATATACCTCCCTCGAGCATGCTTGATGGAGTTGTTCCTGCAATAACCAGCGCCGCTGTTCTGATACAAGAAGAAAAATTTTATACGCTTATGCTCGTTGGCATAGCGTTGAAGTATCAGGCGAGTATCATCAGTAGAGTTGTCATCTGTGATTATCAGCTCCCAGTTCTGATATGTCTGAGCTAATATGCTGTTGATGCTCTCCTCAACAACTGATGCTGAATTATATGTCGGCATTATTATTGATACCAGCTCCTCTTTTATCATTTATTGTATTATATAAATTTAATCAAAATTATGCATTTAATTATCCGCCAATCCATTCCTATCAATCCCAATCATCCCAATCTATCCTAATTAAAATAATCCTCGTCTGAAATTTAATGTTCCGTTAGGATCAAAATTTCTTTTATTTTTGCAAGACTATAAAACCGTCTGTTTCATACAATTACTCATTCCTAATTTCCAATTCCTCATCCCAAATTCTTAATTCCTAATTTTAAAAACATCCATCAGAACTTCTTGAAGTTTAATCTTATGATTTCTGTGCTCAATGTCATTTTCGACATCGACAAATCATCTATATGGTATGTTATGGGCTGAGAATAAATCCCGAATTTTTCAAGTAAACTCATGTCACTCACTGCACTATTACCATTCTTCTTGTCATACTTCTGAGCATCTTTTAAGGTCAATTCCGTGTTACTCTTCGAGAATCGGAATACATATTCTATAAATGTGGAGGCATTGTCCCTCACAACCAGCAAATCCTTCTGAACAGCCCAGAATATGCTTTCTGATGTCAAATCTGTAGATGACTCATCTGTCAGGTTGTCTATGCTGCATAGCTTCCAATAGCCGTCAAGCTTACCGTTATGAGAATTCTCAAGCTTACAACCGCCAAATGCCAGCAAACCTGCCAAAAGCAATAATATGTTTAATTTATAAAACCCTTTCATTTTTAGTTTTTTCATTTTATTTCTATGTAAGCGACGGTTGTACCGTTGCAATCATTCAAAGCGCTAAATTTCATTCTTCATTCTTCATTTAAAACACCCTCTCTTGCATATCTTTATATTTACCCCAAAATTATCGCCTATAATACTTCCACTATCGAATCCTATCCCGGCTGTCGCCGACCATCCGCGCCATTTCGGAAGGGTAGGGGTGTAAGTCGCCTCTGCCAATAGGCTCGTCTGGTTCTTCCTTTTGGTAAACGGAGCGCGATAGGTGCCAAAGCCTTGCTCCCAAGAACAAAGGAAACGATAGCTTATCTCTTCGGTCGGCTGACCACTCACCCCTAAGTGAAATGCCATGAATCTGTTGTTCTTAAACTTGATCTCTCCGTCTTCATTGTAGAGTGGGGAATAGTATAATGGATTGCCTATAGCTTCGCCCCAGTGTTGCCAGGCTGAATAAATATAATGGTTATAGTATTCGTCTATACCACCTATATGATCCGACAGGCCGGGGTTGTGATCGTGATAAATCGGACCGCTCTGATATTTTGTATATATATATTCCAATACGATGTTTCTAAGCCAGTCACCTTCTTTAAGCTCCAGTTCCCAGCCTAACAACATGTCCTTGAAATCGTAAAGCAAATATTTTCTCTCTGAATTACTGTTCCAATTCTTTCCGCTTCCGTAGCCGTCGTAGTCCACTCCGAACATACCAGACTGATCCTCGAAAAAACGCTCGAAATAGATTGATGAACGCCAATTATGCTTCTCGTAATTCAGCTTCAGCTGATAACTGCCAAGATGATTACCCTCACTGTTCTCATAGACACTTCCTTTCTCATAACCGTCGCCACCGCCAGGGATGAATGCATTGAAAAACGACTTGAATCCCTTGCCGTTGTTAATCGTCGCATATTGTGGATGGTTATACGTGTTGCCGCCAAACTGACATGCCATCTCAAGCCCGGCTTCAAACGACAGTGGATAATCATAGTCTTCGTTATAAATCCTTAGGTAGCCAGCCTTGCTATGATATAGCATATTGTCGGTGTATTGATGTTTTTTGCCTGTAAAGTCATGCTGCCAGTTCTTGTCCGTCATAATGCCGTAGCCTATATGACCCTTGATCTGAACCCAGCCCTTAGTAAATGGTAATACCCAGTATTCCGGCAACTCAAGACGAACCTGAGGGATTGGACGGGCATTGATGCCAAATACCTGCGAACCACTGCTCAGTGTGTCGTTCTTCAAAGGCATCTCATGCTCTTTAGCTCCTACGCTCAAACGACCATGTTTCCAGTCCAAGTCATAATATGCCTGATGAATAATCAGGTTCGAGGTGTGATTCAGTCCAATAGCCACATCCAGACCATAACCATGACGCCATTTATACAAGGAATCTGCACTCGTGCTGCGGAATACACCGCCACGCAAATAACCCGAATTCGACTCTATGGATGATAAACCATGACGATTGGAATGGAGCCATAAGGGGGCATAGTCGCCTGTTCCTGCCGTACCGCTCAGCTCAGCAGAATATTCAACGCCTCTCAGCATACGTTTAATAATACCAGTGCTGTCTGCCTCCTGACCTTTAGACAGAACACTAACCATTAAACATAATATAATTAAAACTCTCCTCATTTATTTTAAAGTTTTATAGCCTTAAATCATAATAACCTATCCTCTCGTATTCTAATCATCTCATCTTCTAAAACCACAACCAACTCGTCTAATGAATTAAAATGATTTTTCCCTGTTCATTTTTCCTTGTTCATTTTCCATTTACCTATCTAT
>Ga0247611_10006301_pt1 | contig 15280 bp, 11 predicted proteins | sample 177DNAGHGhighgp2_FD_192422 | JGI IMG/M metagenome (GOLD analysis project Ga0247611, IMG submission 192422) | Sheep rumen microbial communities from Palmerston North, Manawatu-Wanganui, New Zealand - 1770 DNA GHGhigh gp2 | ecosystem: Host-associated > Mammals > Digestive system > Stomach > Rumen...
TCGCCAGGGGGCCAGTTTCCCCATAGGGTGTATGCTGCCTCGAATTTTCACGCCTGTCGAGCGGAACAAAGGGAGGTCGGCGTCAAGCAGATAGTGGAACTTCCTGCCCTGAATAGTACTGAGTCGGGAGTCGCAGTTTCAATCTTGCTTGAAACTATGACCGAGACTATGATACGGACGCCAACGACGTCAATTTCTCGGTGTCGGCAGGATTAAAGCAATCTACAAGGAGTAATATATACTAGTCTGATAATGCGCGTCAAGGGGTCGCGTTGCGGAGGAATTTTGAGTGAGTTTACAATGAATTTTAAAGTTCTAAAAACTAGAACTTTTGCAGTAATGTGAAAGTTTCAACTCATTCCTATCACGTACGCAATATATGCGAAATCCGTAAAATGTTTCTCTTTTCTTACAAAAATAGAGTTATATTGGTAGCATGAAAAAGATTAACAAAAACAAATTTGATTCTACAATAAGCAAACTCAAAAACATTGCAAGCCATTATGGAAGCAACACCTTGCAAAACCAACTTCAGGATCTTGAAGATTTTATATCGAACTTCAACATAAATGTTCTTGTAGTCGGCCCTTTCAATGCTGGAAAATCTTCCCTACTGAATAAGTTTATCGGTGTGGATGACTTGCTTCTAGAAGATGACGATCCAACAACGGCCCTTATTACAGAGCTATACCCCACCAGCGAAGAAAGTCATTTCGTTGGAGTCCGGGACGACAACTCCGAAGTCGATATTGATCCTGAAGCCAAGGATACTCTCAAAGGGTTCAAAAAAGCGAAATTCTTTGTCAATTCCGAGAATCTAAAGAAATACGCGGACTTCACTTTTGTCGATACTCCAGGCTATGGTTCCGGGATTGAAGCCCACAACAATGTCTTGAAAAATTACATCAATAATGGGTCTGCCTATATTTTGGTGATGAACTCTGAAAAGCTGCTCGACAGTCAAGACTTTCGATTCCTTCGTGAAATTTCTCAATACAGCAATTACATTAGCGTAATTGCAACTAGAGCTGATCGAAATGCCAATATTGATATGGTTGTGGAACATTGCAGGGAATCGCTTGAAATGAACGGGCTGGATGTGCCCATTTTTAAGGGTTCCAAGTGGGCAGAAAATGCTGCCGACATTATTCCCAACGCCATTTCAGGTTTTAATGTCCAAACAATTTTTGATGAAATTTTAAAAAAACGTTTGTTAGTAATGGTAGGAAATTTCTTGGCAGAAATATCTATTATGGAAAATTCCTCCGGCCTCAATACACATGACCTAGATTCGAAAATTTATGAATTTGAAGCGGCAAAGACATACCTACATAGCTACTTCGAATCTCAAAAAAAGTCTCTTGCAGATGCAATGGGTGAAAAGGCAGTCGAAAGCATACTTGAAGAAGTTCATTCAGCCATGGTTTCGCAAGAATATGCTGTTACTAGAGCACTGATGTACAATAGCGACATTGCCGCCCAAGCAGTTCTTATCGAAGCGATTCGCCCTGCAATAAGCGACGCATTAAAAGATATTACAGCTCAGCAAATAAACGAGATGATGCGAAACATCAGCTTTGACGGCGTTTTAAACCGCCCTGCCGCAACGGAAATGGCAGGACTAATCACTAATGTGGCAAAGAACGCCCAAACCTATATTGAACAAGGTTATTTGCAAAGAATTGGTTCAGGCATTGACGCTCTAAAAAAAGCCCAAAAGACAGGTTCTACTTTCAAGAACGTCGCATCTCTCGTTGCAATTCTGACCGATTTTATTAATCCCGTCTTAGAAGCGGTCATCGTTTTTTTACCGGATATCATTTCATTGCTGAAAGAGGCCTTGGGCCCATCCGAAGAAGAGAAAATTCAGGATTACATCAGGGCGGTCATTTATCCACAAATACAATGCAAACTGCATGAACGCTTGTCGCTCGCCATCGACGAACAAAGCGAAAAACTGGTGGCATTGCTTCAAAAAAATGTTGATGAACAAATGGCTTCAATAGAAACGCAACTCAAAGACATTCGCAAACAAAAAGATTTACGGAAAAATGAATTTAAAGACTTGCTACAAAGCATATCCAATGATCGCAAATTGCTAGTTGATTTAGAAAAGGAGCTGTAGAAATTATGCTTGATATGAATAATGCGAAATTGTTTGAAAAACAACTCTTAACAACTTGCGAATTGCTTTCTGCATACAAGCAGCTGGTAGGGCCCGAAGCTAGTGAAAAAGTCGAATTAATACTTGATGGCTTTCAAAAAAATATCAAAGATGCCGAAAACCAAAACAGGACTTTGAAGGTCGGCATTATTGGGGCTATGAAAGCGGGAAAATCTACTTTTCTCAACACTTTCATTTTTAACGGAGAGGATCTCCTGCCCAAATCGTGTGTTCCCATGACTGCAGCGCTTACAAAGATTTCGTATGCAGCAAAGCCGAAATCAGTTGTCCATTTTTACGAACAAAGTGATTGGGTTAAAATCGAAAATAAAGCTAAGGATCTCGAAACGCAAATTCAAGGGGAATATCAAATATATCTTGAAAACTGGAAAAAGAAAAACGAAGGCCTTAATAGGGAAATACATATTGGAAAAACTGCACCTAAAAAGAAAACGCAAGAGGATTTTAGAAAGCAAAAACTGTCAGAATTGGACGAAAGCCTTCGTGCCTATATCCAGCTAATCGAAGAAATAGAAAAAAGACACGATCCTTCAATTTTAAATAAATTAGGAAAAACCGACGAGATTAACGGATGCAATCAAGCGACATTGAATGAATATGTCGGTGCCAATGGGAAATTTACACCTATTGTGAACTATATTGAAATATTCAGCGATGCTCAAATTTTAAAGGAAATCGGCATCGAAATCATTGATACGCCGGGCTTAAACGACCCCATCACGTCGCGAAGCGAAGCGACTATGCGATTCCTTTCAGAATGCGACGCCGTTCTCTTGCTTACCCCTTGTTCCCAGTTCATGGACGAACAAACCGTATCGCTAATGCTCAATAGACTTCCTTCCGCAAATATCGAAGAATATCTTGTCGTCGGAAGCAAATTGGACGCAGCAATAATAGATTACAAGGAAGCTACATGTTCTTTTGAAAAGGCATATAAAGAAACAGTTTCTAAGAAACTAAAAAGATATGGTGAAATCGTTCGTCAATTGCAAAATAAAATGCCCGCCAATGACGCGTTAGGGAAATTATCAAAAAAAGAACCGGCATTGCTGTCATCACTTTTTAAAACATGGTCGGACAAGCAAAAGAAAAATGCTCCTCTCGATGCAGAAGAAAAATCTCTAAAAGAAAACCTCGCGAATCGGTTTAGCTATAATCCAGATGCGAAAATTTTAAGTAGTTTATCTGGAATAAATAAAATTCATACCTTGATCAATAAGATTTGCGAAAATAAAGAAAAGATTATTTCTTCAAGAAACGACACTATCGTTTCCCAACGGAAACACGATGTTATCGTTACTTTGAATGAAATAATTGGAGATACCACAAGGAGTAAACGCGACTTGGAATCTGCGGATATAAGCAACTCCAAAAAGAAAATCAAGCACACCGAAGATGCCATTGATTCGTCACGACGTAAAATTTCCTCTATATTTAAAGTGGCCGCTAATGAATGTCGAGCGCAATTAGAAGAGCTTAAAAGCAGTCTTGTTTTGGCATCTAAAAACTACACAAATTTTAGTGTCGAAAAAAAAGTTTCTCATCATACGGAAGACCGCAAATCTGGTCTATTTGGATTGTTCACAAAACAGGTCGAAGTAACAGACGTTGCTTATTCTGCTGATACATCACAAGTCATTAATAATTTGGTAAATTACATTGCAGAAATTCAATTGCTTTCAAAAAACAAATTACAGATTATAATTGATGACGAATCTTTGAAAGCTAGTGTAAAAGAAACGATGCTCAAGGCATTCAACCAAGGAGAATGCCCCTTTGACGAAGATGATGTGCTATGCCCCTTGAACGAGATTCTTTCTCAAATTAAAATTCCGGAATGTCCTATCCAACCAGGAAAGTATATTGACAAAGTCAAGGCCGCATTCCCTGCTGGATTCGCTCAAAATGAAGATGCGCATTCGCTCAGCAGTTTGCAATCAGAATTGATTTCTCTAATTCAAGGAAATGTTCAACAAGATATTGACAACAAAGTTGAAGAAATTAGCAAATTATTGGAAGATCTATCCGAGACTTTTTCTGATAACCTCGGAAACAAAATGATTGACCATCTGAGACGAATTGAATCGCAAATAAAAAAACGCGAAGAAAACATCGCCCTGTACGACAAATTCATAAATTCGTTAAAAACTCACATTGCTATATACAAAGGAATGTAAATATGCCATTCCAAATTGATGAAAATTTTGATGAACCATTCGGAAGTCCAGATTCATGGGATGTTCAAACTGACGGACTTTCTTCAGATGAAGCGTACGCTCTTGTGAAAAAGATATTTTCAGTGACGCGCGGAAAATCCCTGAAAGAAGTCGCTAAAATAAAGTTCCTAATCAAGGAAATCTTTGACGTATTTCCGCGAAACACTTTTCAAAACGAACTCACATTTTATAACGACATGAACTTATTGGCAGATAAGTTCGCCGAACAGAACACCATCAAGAAAATTCATGATAAAGTTGTTGTCGGTGTCGGAGGCTGCTTTAGTGCCGGTAAATCGAAATTTCTGAACTCTATTACAGGCAGCGGCGAAGAAATACTGCCAGAAGACCAAGACCCTTCTACATCCATACCGACATACGTCATCAAAGGACAAAGCGACTCTTATAAAGCGTACATCTCCGGTGCATCATATAATTTGACATTGTCTCAAATGCAAGCCCTTTCACATGGATTCAAAAGGAAATATGGTATAGGCTTTTCTTCATTCATAGACAGCATATTTATTGCAAAAGAATCATTTCGCCCCAATGAAAAGTTAGTCTTTCTTGATACACCGGGTTACTCCAAGCCTGATACCAATGTCAAATCATCGAAAAAACTTATATCCGATAGAGACATGGCCATCGAGCAACTGAGTAAAGTGGATGCTTTAATATGGCTGGTAGATGTCGATAATTTGATGGGGAAAAGCGATATTGAATTTATCAATAGTTTAAAAGTGCATAGGCCTGTTTTAATCGTTTTAAATAAAATTGATAGACATAAAGGGGATTCAAAATCCATCCATAAGTTTATAGACCAAACAAAAGAATCACTGGCCCAGTCCGCCACATTCAAAGTGTTTGATGTAGTCGGCTACTCTTCATTGACGGGCAAGGAATTTAAAGGAACTGATATCATTCAACAATTCTTAAATAACGCTGCACGTATCAAGCTTAACAATAATAACATTTTGGCACAAATCAAATCTATCGAAGATAAAATGGCAAAGGGAATTGAAAGTTTCGAAACCAACCATAAAGACATTCAAAATTCCCTGCTAAATATTTTGCAGCGTTCAAATAGCGTAACCGATTTAAAGGCCATCGCAAATCTTTTAAGAAAAGAAAAAGAGAACGATAATCGATTGTTCATTGGTAAACAACGGTTCAAAGAACGCGTTGAATCGTTAAATGAAAAAATTCAAAAAATGATAATGTAATCACAGCTATGAAAAACAAACAAGATTTTTTAAGTACATTTGCAAAACTGCTCAGTAACGAAAATCTAAAGGATTCTTCAAAGTTTGACTTATATAACGAAATCTATAAAATCGTCCACACGGATTTTTTGAGCGTACTTAACAGTTCTTCATATCCACGAGCCCATCTCGTAATCAAAAAGATGTACAAATTATTGGATTATATGGAGAACATTGTTTCGCTAGATTACATTATCGACAAACACAAAACATACTTGCAATACAACAATACCAGCGAAGGATTTCAAGCCATTCAAGACATATTTGAAACAAGCAAAGTGCCTGCCAATATTCGATTTCAAAAGAATACTTACCCCATTGTCGTTTTACCTGCCTCAAAATTCAAAATTGAAGTTCTCAACTTATTCAACATCCGGGAAGATATTTCAGCAGATGAATATGAAATTTTATTAGACTACTCCAATCAGGATTCTTTCAATTTATCTCAAGTCGTAAAGGTATTTCTATTCTATCTGCCGTCAAAAAACAACAAAGCATGCTCGCTGATAGATAATCAAATGGGTTCCCTAAAACAACTGCTAAACGGCAAAGTGCAAAACGAAACCTTTGCGGTATCTAAATCTTTTGAATGCGAATGGCTAGATATTTACATCGATTTAAAAAAACAGATTAAGGATGCAGAAAAAAGCATTAACGCAATCACAAATGACATTATTCGTTTAGAAAAAGGAACGGAAACCATCAAAGCCGTTCGTAACCAGTTAAAAAATCTCAAGGCCCAATTGGAACGCGAACTCGCGAATCTGCAAAAAGAATATAATAACCTTGCGGAAAAGTTAAATGAATTTGATTCAAAGTATGCAAAATCAGAAGCCTACAGCATACAAGATTCACAAATGTTCCAAGCAAATTTTTGCAAAGCGTTGGAAGTTTCGGAGTATGATATATGCACACAACAGTTGGCCTTGCTAAAAAAAGCAGGCTATAAAAATTATGAATATCTTTCGCAAATTTTTGATTGTGTAATGCAAAAATCAAAAATACGAGATTTTATCGAATACAAATTTAACGATTCCAATCTCGATTTTACCATTGCACGTACTTTAATTTATGCTTGTGACTTAGAAACATACATCCCTGCCATTGTCGGGAAATGCGTAGCATTATTGCAACAAAATCAGGGGATGCTTTATTCTGCCAAAGAATTTTACGCAATGGGATTATTTGAACGCGACGCAGACAAAAGACATAAATTTTACAAAAGAAGTTTTTATGCAGGATACGAGCCAGCTGCACATAAAGTATGGGAATCCTGCAATGATAATAATGACAAATATATCAAAAAACTAGCTTTTGATTTGGTGCCAGGAGCATGCGTTGCCTATGGCGACAAACTTTGGAATGAAGAAAATGGGCAGCTGAACCTAAAAAGTCCTTGTTTACGTTTTTATAAATTCGCTTCAGCGCAAAACTATATTCCGGGTATAGAACGTATCGCAGAGTTTATTTTTCAAATTTACTTCGCTTCATACGTTGGCGAAGCTAAAGAAGGAGATATTCGCTATAAAGCAGCTACGCTTTTATTGCAAATTTGCAATTACCTCATCCATAGCGGTACTAAGCCAAGGCATTATCAAGAATACAAAGGCATAGCCCTGTATTGCTTATCACGTTATGATGAAGCAATGAGCACTTTGAGCGGTTGCCAATCCAATGCGTCGCATTATTGCAGGGGCCGCATGTGGCAATACGGCAAAGGGACATATAAGGATTTAGATAAAGCATTGGAAGAATATCAAAAAGCTAGTAATTTTGCAGATGCACCCAAAAAAGTTTATCAGATACAAAACATGAAAGCCCGCGAAGCATCAGAACAATCGTCTTCAAACAACTACGATCAAAAGCAGAGCTATTCATCATCCAGAAGATCCAGTTCTTCTAGCGATAGCCTATGCTTTGTGACAACTGCCGTCTGCAAATCCCTGAAAAAAGGAGACGATTGTGAAGAATTGCAAATGATGCGTAACTTGCGCGATTCATTCGTCTCTTCGTCAGCAGGTGGGGAAATGCTTGTTCTCGAATATTATCGCGTAGGACCGATGATTGTGAGCCAAATAGACAAACACCCTAATTCAAACTCTATATACGCCGATCTATGGAACAGGTATTTAAAACAATGTTGTGAGCTTCAAAAAGAACGCAAATTTAAAGATGCACTTGATATCTACATTGAAATGGTAAAAACACTTTGCAGCCGCTACAACATTGAACTCAATGCATCCATTGTAGAAAAATTCAATAAAGTGAATTAAAAAAATTATAACCACTTTCATCACTCCTCCCCTGCGGAGGAGTTTTTTTTTTATCTCAACAACTTATATTCATCCACAAGTGATTGCAAAGCAGTGACTCCTTCTTTCATTTTGATGCTCTTGATGGCATCGAGCACGAAGTCCATGCCGTATTTATCAATGTACGAAGCAACTAAAAATTTCAGGTCCTTTTGAACTTCCTCGATGGACGGCGCCAGAAGACTACTGCATGCAGGGCAGAATTTCATGCACTTTGCAAACGATTCTGAAACCGTGAATTCGGAATTGCATTTTTCGCACATCACTACAGTTCTTTTAATTTTAGGCATTTGTGTCTCCCATTAGTTTGAGAGCTAGAATCTACCCACAACTTTTTAGATTTCCAATACCTAAAATTTTCGAGTTCCAGAAAGTGGAACTTTAAAAACATCCAAACCCAATAATTAACCCTGTCCGCTATACACCTTCCCTGCCTTTTCAAATTCTTCCTTGAACCAGAGACGTAGTTCTCGCGGTTCGAGGATTTCTGCTTCGGCAAGGAATTGCGGAAAGTAGATTTTTGCAAGTTTCTCGGAGCATTCAAAAGTGTAATCGCCGGCGCCGTTGACTTCTGCGCAATCCATTTTCGCAGGCATCTTGTCGCACGCATTATCCATCGCAATGACTTTAGGGCGATTTGTCGTGAGCTTGTTGTATCGTTCTGCACCTTTCTCGGTGAAACGCACTTTGATATTTTGTCCGTAACAGAGGAACGGATCAAAGTGTTCGCGGTAAAGGTCTGCCTGATGCGAGAGATCAAAATTTTCGCAATGGTACGCACTGCTTTCCAAGTCGGCAGCGACTCCCCTGATGTGGCAAAGTCGAAGCGAATAGAAACGATTTGGTATAGGCTTACTAGTATCACCACCGCACACAACAACATACGCACGGACTTGCGATGGCGAAAACGCTAAAAAGCAGGGCGAAACGTTTTTTACCTCTCCGCGATAGTTCAGTGTCACATTGACGTGCTTTTCAATGGCGTTCAATAACTTATTCAAATCATCGTGAAAGATAAAGCACTCGCGTTTTCCACGCGGGAGGTTGATGTAACTTTCAAAGTAATAACGGCAAAGGGCTGCCACCTTGATGTTACGGGAGCTCCCAAAATTATTCGCATAATTCGCAAAACTTTCGCCGGTCTTGGAGAGCGAAAACTGGAGCGGTGGAATATTTTTATACAAAGCATCATCTATCGCCAGCTGGGTAGCATCCGGCACAGGGAACTTCGCATAGCGCGCAAGAATGCGGTTACACAAGTCACCAATTCCCTTGAGCCCGTAATCCTCAACATCAAGTTCCATCTGGCTACGCAACAAATGCGACGATGCCACCTTAATTTTCTGAGAAACGCTAATCATACCATAAAAAATAATTCAATAGCGTTACTTTTGTACGTCCACCTGCAAAATTTAAAAGTTCCATTTTCCGCACGCATTGTTTGAAAATTCGCGCATTTTCAATCAATTTCCGCAAAACCACGCTTTTTAAAAGTTCCAGCTTTCAGAACGCAAAAATATTGCCTATTTGAGCACATAAAAATTAACACTAAATTATAAAAAAACAAAGGAGATTCCCGCTCGGTGGCGGGAATGACAATTACAAGGAGGCCGACATGGCTGTTACAAAATCATTGCTCAAAACAATCGAACCAGAAATCGTCGAAAATATCGAAGACGAAGAAACCGAAGAATCCATGGGCATTTTCGAGAGCATTTTGGACATCGCACACGATCTGTTCCCAAAAGCGGTCGAAGATGGCGTGGAACGCATTGCAAACTACATGGAAGAAATCGGCCCCTCGTGGGAAGCAGGTTGTGACCGCATCTACAACAAAGTCATGAATTTTCTAGACGGCGCAGAAGAGACGACCATGAATGCTATCGACAAGCTGCAACACAGTCCCGTCGGTGTCGCCATCGATCAAGTCTACAAGAAAAACCACCGCGACGATTAAGAACCCTATGTTACTTTACTACGCCATTCAAATAAAACAACGGCTCATTTATATTATCACCGAGTATTTTTAGGACTTTCCCTTCTTCGCCTTTTCATCCTCAGGCATCGGCTTGGTATCTTCGAGCAGGCGGTCCGCCCATTCGTCCCAGAACTTGCAGCGTTCGCCTTCGAGCTTCATCTTCGCAAACTTCACCGGTTCCGTTTCGACGGCGAGCGTCACCACGGATTCCTTGTATGCCTGCGGGAGCCCTGCGACATGTGCCATGCGCTTCTTGAGTTCCGCGACAGTCGCATCGAGAATATCGACTTCAAAACGGCGCTCAATGTAGCGGCGGGTAATGAACCCAAGCGACATGAAGTAATCGCCTTGATTGCCTTCGGCAAGATAATTCTTGTTGCGCAAATTCTTGAGAGCAAGCACGGCTTCTTCGTACGGCGGGAGCTGCGGAGCTTCACCGCGCTTTGCAAATTTCTTGTGCAAGAACCAGCCAAGGAACACGAGCAATGCAACACCAAGTACAGCAAGCAATACATAAAGCCACTGCGGGAGTCTCGGGTCGCTCAGTGGGTCTTCCACTTCGAGAATATCAGCTTCTTCGCCAGTTGTGCGGTTAGAAACCTTGACCGCGACCGGGTCCGTGTGCGTCTTGACCGTATCCGTACCGACAACGGCATTCACTTCTTGTGGGGCAATCAAAAAGTCGCCACTCACAAATGTATTGAGCGTTGCAAGCCATGTAAACTTCGCCGTACCTTTGGGCATGCCTTCGGTAATTTTTTCATTCTTCATTTCCTTGACTTCAAAGCTGCCAAGGTTACCAACAAAGCTCGGCAAATCGACAATCGCATTTTCAGGCGCCGTGACCTGGATTTCGTAATTAAACTTGTCGCCGATAAAAACCTGTGCGTTATCGACATTTGCCTTGACCGTCAAGTCAAAAGCATGAGCAGAAACAACTAAAAGTAACGCAAGCGAAAAAAGGAATTTGAAACTTTTCAATGAAGTAAAACGAGACATCTTAAACCTCAAAAGGGAATATACAAAAAATTGAAACTGTAAAGTAATAGGAGATGCCCGATCATCCCCGTCATCCCCGTCAAGCGAGGACAGGCGCGAGGACAGGCGTCGGGCATGACAAAAAAACGTCCTACCGTTTACCAATCACTTTATTCAGCATTCTCTGGCTGCGCAATGCGACGGTCGGGTGTTCCCTGTAAATCGATGCAAAAAGTTTCGTGTACGGGATTTCGCATTCGGCAAGTTCCTGCATGGCAGCTTTCGCCTTCTGCTTCCCTACTTCCTTAAACGCATACGCATCCGCTTCGAACTCCTGAGTCCAGCAATACCAATTGAAAAAATAGCGGAACGGAATCGCCACTAAATGCAGCCACAAAATCGCTTCGAAAAAGCCAGCATTCCAGCGAGTGACCATCGCCGCCAAGAACCACACGGCAACCATCAAGAACGCCACCTTCATCAGATTACGCAAAATCGAATGGCGCAAAACGCGATGACCTTCTTCGTGCTTTTCCACGAACTGGCTTTTCTGCGGTTCCCTGCGGTTTTCCGGAAGCGGCACAATATCGTTTATTAGCGGAATCAATCGCAATACGGCAAAAACGCCGCCACGCAACTGCGTCAACCTGCGTTCGCGAATTTCAATCGCAACACGCAACGCAATTTCAAGACAAAGTAAAATATATAACAACATAACAGAAATATTTGCGCAGTTCAATCAATGCCTAAGCGATGATTTTCACAATAGCATTCAAGCGCTTGATCGATTCTTCAAAGCGGGTCTTTTCCCACTCCACGAATCCCTTGTCCACCGGATGGGCGCTATCGTAATCGTCAAAAATCTTTCGACCGCGTTCGTTGTCGCGATCCAAGCCATGACTTACGCTATCAAACCATTCCTTGTCGAGTTGTCTGTAACGCTTGACCAAATCGTCCATCGTCTCGGGAAGCGTTACGACTCGTGCAAGTTCCTTGTTCGTTTCACCAAGCAATTTACGCAATTCGCGTGGAGACTGCTTCGATAGCGACTCGTCGCCTTCCACAAGCGTAAGCATCAAATCGAGCACATAACGTTCCAGATATTCACCATACGTCTTGATGGCATTCTGTCTCACGCGCTCGCGCAAGAAGTTTTCACCAAGACCGTCAATATCAGATTTCGTATAAACATCCTTGACCTTACTCACCTGCAAGCGGTTGTACGCATCAAACACCAAGCGAGCTGTTTCAGGATTGTAAATCGAGTAGAACGTAGAAGGCACAATGCCCTTGCCGCGGATAGCATACTTGTACGCATTGCGGTCGAGCGCATACGTGTTCTTTGCATAATTCCAGCCCGGCACAATTTCGTTGAGGCGCGGAGCCACACCCACTAACTGCGGGTCGCCCGCGTGAATCAACGAGAACGGGAACTTAAGTCGTTGCGGAAGCGTCGTGAGTCCACTTGCAATCAAAGTAAACGGAGACTCGCGGAAATTCGACGGGAACTTGATGTTCACACCAAGACCAAAGAACATGCCCTGACCCGGCATCACTTCCTGGTCTGGCATACGGCCCGTGTGGTTACTACCGACGTTTGCACCATAGCCCAAGTTGCCACAGCCTTCCGGCCAAAGTGCTGCAATCAAAAGCGAATGATGGTGCATCTGCGTCATCGGTCCCATGTAAGAACTATTGACTTCGCCTTCTTCGATATGGCAGCACGGCGCAATGATAGACGACTTCACAATCGCCTTGCAACCGACCTTGCAGCGACTCATCAGAACAGAACTCTGGACCTCGGCGCCCGTATGCACCTTAACGCCCATCTGCACATTCGTATTTTCGAGAATCACGGAATCGTAAACATGGCTCGATTCTTCAAGCGAGCTCATGATGATGGAATTGCGAATCTTTGCGGCACCTTCGATGCGGGCATGCGCACCAATCCAGCTATTGCGGATAATGTTCGTGTTCGAAACGACTGCGCCCTTCCCCACGATTCCAAACGGGAGTGCAAGTTCGGACCTATACGTGCTGAGCATTTCAGCAAAAGAATCCTGGACGCTCTGTTCAGCCTTGTGGAACAGCTGCAAGTCGACAAGCTCCGTCGTGAGTTCCGGGAACACCATCACCTCACGGCCGCCCATCTCGTTACCCACGTTAATCAACGAACCGACCATGTAATTAATCTTGCCGCTGCTAACAAGTGTACCTACATTCTGCACAACCGCGCTACTGCGCACAAGCACATTGCTCAACGTCGAGACCTTGTAAATCAAGGCGTTCTCGATAATGCAGTTGTGAACCATGCAATCGTAAATACCTGTAGCGACCGAAATGTCACCCGGCAAGAGGAGCGTACCAAAAAACTTCGGGAGGCGCACATCGCCCATAAAACTCGAACGGAAAATACGGTTCGGGTCAAAGTCGGGCTCGACTAGAACCTTCGACCAGTCATCACAACTGTTCCCGTTTTTCTCCAAAATCTGGATTTCGAAAGCCGTCATCGGACGGTACTTGCCAGTCGCTGATTTGATGGCCTTAAAATTTTCGACCGAAGTAGCCAAAACACTGCTCTTCAGCGCTTTTTTCAATTTTAACAATCGCTGCATGGTTAAAAAATAGACTAAATTAGGGGCGATGATGAAGGAATACCTCTTCAACGTGATTAAAAAACATCAATACAATATCTCCATCTATACGGAAGATATTTTTGAGAGACGTTGTCAGGAAGAAATTATCCGCAGCGATGAGGATAAGAGTTTCTTCGTGTATATAGAATTTGACTTTGAATCTATACAAGGAATCCTCGGAAACGAGAGTAACTCACAACAATTCTGGAACATCTTTTTAGAAACGCTTTCCCAAAACAAACGCGGAAGCGACATTCTCGGATTCCTCGAACATGAAAGCGGAATTGGACTTTTGCTCCTGGATTCTAAACTTGACGGCTGGACACGCCTTGCAGGTCGCTTTATTCGTACCGCAAGCAAGCATGATTTCGATATCATGAGTCTCGTGCTTGAAAACAACGTAAAGCCAATCGTCTATCCAAGCTGCATCCAGGACATCCAGGCACAGCAGGCCGCAAAGCAGGAACAATGAAAGTTCTCGTCATAGGCTCCGTCTATCCAAGATTTCAAGAAGACGCCGAAGTCCCTTGGCTGCGCACTTCTATCGCACACCTGAAAAAAGCGGGTATCGAAATCCAAGTGCTCGCCCCAGCCTACAAAGGACTCAAGAGCCATGACATCGACGGCACGCACGTGAACCGTTTCCGTTACGCGCCCGCAAGCTGGGAAATCCTCACGCATGAGGAAGGCGCCCCAAGCAAGATGGCATCCAAGCCGTGGCTGCAACTACTCGCCATCCCTTACATCATCAACGGATTTTTCCAATGCATCAGGATTTGCCGCAAGTGGCGCCCCGACGTAATCCACGCACACTGGCCGTTCCCGCATGCCTACATCGCACTCGGAGCAGCAAAGCTTTTTAGAATTCCGCTTGTGCTGAATTTTCATGGTGCAGAACTTTTGCTCATCCGCAAAAAGAAATGGGTCAAACCGCTTTTGAAATTTGCCATCGGACAAGCGCAAGCGGTCTTTGCAAACTCGAGTTTCACCGCCGGGAAAATCAAGGCGCTCCGCAATGTGGATGTCGAATGGAGCCCGTACGGAACTACGCTAGAGACGAGTAGGTTGCAAGGTGAGTGTCGCAACGGCAAATTTATTTGCCGGTATGACCGAACCGCAGCACCTGACGCCGAAGGCGTCAAAGACGAGCAACTCACCGTGCCGCATCCAGTGAACGGCAAATTCAAAATTCTTTTTGTCGGACGACACATCGAACGCAAGGGAATCTGCTACCTTATCGAAGCCGCAAAGTACCTGCCCAAAGACAAGTTCGAAATACGCATCGTCGGTGTCGGTGACTTGACCGAACAGCTTAAGCAACAAGCAGCTTTATTAGACGAGAGACGAGAGACGAAAGACGAGAGAACGCAATCAGCATCAATCATCTTCACGGGCAAGCTCTCGCCCGAAGCTCTCGCAAACGAATACAAGACAGCAAACGTCTTTGTGCTCCCAGCAATCGTCGACCATAAGGGCGACACCGAAGGACTCGGAGTCGTGCTCATCGAAGCCATGGAACTTGGACTGCCGATTGTCGCAAGCAATGTCGGTGGCATCCCAGATGTCGTTGTCGACGGAGAATCCGGGATTCTCGTTCCCGAGAAGGACCCTGTCGCACTTGCCGATGCCTTCAAGCGCCTCGAAGCAAACCCGACATTGATTCAAAAACTTCTCGCCGGTGCCCGCAAACGCATTGACGAATGCTTCACCTGG
>Ga0247611_10006304_pt1 | contig 15276 bp, 31 predicted proteins | sample 177DNAGHGhighgp2_FD_192422 | JGI IMG/M metagenome (GOLD analysis project Ga0247611, IMG submission 192422) | Sheep rumen microbial communities from Palmerston North, Manawatu-Wanganui, New Zealand - 1770 DNA GHGhigh gp2 | ecosystem: Host-associated > Mammals > Digestive system > Stomach > Rumen...
TTACATAATTGTTTGACCCCGCTTTCATCCAGATAATCAAGAGCCTTAGTAAATTCTGCTAAAACTTTTTCATCTTTAACAGTATTATCAATTACATAAGGTGTGATATACCAATCATAGCGATAAAGACTAGCAAAATATCTACAAAGTCTTTCGTATATACCACTTACTTCAAAAAAGTAATTCGAAATACGGCGTAGCATTGGATAGTCTTTACAATGCATTGCTTGTAAAATTGTTGATTCGCTAAAACAAACTTTATCAATTTTCTTTAGCGCACCAACATCAACAATTGCATCTTCAAGAGTCTAAAAACCTACTTTTACTTTTCCATAATCAACTTGATTGCCATAGATGTCTCTTAATTCTGGATTTTGAACGATTGAAAAGCCTTTTTGATGAATTGCTTCTTGACTAATGGCCAATTCAATCCCTCCTTAATATCCAGCTTTTTCCATAATATAATCATAAGTAATTAAGTTCTCATCAGTATATGGGATCTCAATTAATTTATAATCATTTAATGCACAAAATCTGCGTTTATTTTTATCATTGAACTATTGTCGATAAAATCCTTGTTTTCCACCAAATTTAGAAGAAGGTTCATAGTGCTATTTTCCTTGATACTCAATCAAAAAATCTATATTCCCATCATCATCAAAAACACAAAAATCAAATTTAAGTGGTTTGCCATTAGGACTATTTAAACCTTCAAAAGATTGTTCCATCGTAAAATTCAATCCAGCTTCACGCAGAATTTCTTCTATCTTTATTTCGCCTCTTGAAGCTCGCATCTTTGACACCTCTTTTAATTTAAAAATAACATATCACTAAAGCGCTTATTTCTTTTCTTTCGTTTTTTATCTTCTTCTAATTTTATATAATATAAACCATACTCAAAAGCAGAAAATTTATCCTTCTTAATTCCTGTATTAGCTCGCTTCAAAATAATATTTACACCTTCGTTTTCTTCACGAAGATTCATCATTTCTTCTTTTAATATGGAAGTTAAAGTAAATGGTTTAAGATATTCTGCCCTTTCTTCAGGTTTCATATCTTGGCCTCGCTTAGTCCCCATTAATTTTATTTTAGCAACACGCTCATCAATTAACATCTTTACATGTCCTGACGCCATTTGAGATTGAGCATTAGCATGCGCTTCAGTATTAATTGGTGCATTTGCTTTAATAATCCACATTGCATTTTCTTCGCAGTTATCAGTACGATATCTCTTATATTCACCATCATCATCATTTTCAACACCGAAGTCTGGCAATATTTCATTTGTATCTGGATCAGTCTGCCCTTTAACCATATAGTCAACTAAACCAATACCAAGACCATTACCGTCGATAACTACTCGCTTAGCTTTATATTTATAAAATAATTTCTTGATCCAAATAGCTTGATCTTCAAAGTGTGTATTACTTCTTGTATCTATATTAACTAAAGAAATAAATGCTATTCCATTAACTTGCGGAGATACTTTAAAAATACAAGCAACTGAATCGCAACCTTTTCTACCAACATCGACTGCGACTATATAATAAGCATTTTTAGTACTGCGACCAGAGTATTCATATTCTGGTTGCTTTAAAATACGATTATGATCAAACTGCTCTGCATTAAAGAAAGCATCTTCAATTGTACCAGACCAACGACTTTCATATTCTCGATCAAAAGATGATTCATTAAATGTACCATCCATTTTAAGGTCTCGAATAAAAGTTTTATCCAAGAGGCCCATAAGAACAGGAATGCGCCAAGTACCACCCATAACCATGGCACGATCGGGTTTAATGATTTCCCAAACCAAGAGCTGAATTAGTTTATCATACGCAAATGTATTCTTCCAACCTGCGGTAGTAACATAAATCTGGCTCTTATTTAAGACTTCATTATCATCTTTATCGCCCCAAGCTCCTCTGCGTGAAACATTCATGGTAGGTATAATAACTTCATTTAAAATAATTCCATCAATACTAATACACTCTTCCATCAATCCGCCATGACGACGCTAACCTCTGGAAGTTTCACGCGCAGCAATATTATCAAGCACTGAACCATTTTTAAACATATACCGCACATAATCTTTACCTTCCATTGTTTTACCACGGCGCCAATCAATTTCTTGATAAAGAGATGGAATTAAATGACATAATTCTTGTACTTTAGATTTTAAGATACTAGAAGCCTGCTCTTTACCACCAGAAGTAACAAATAATTTTGCTCCTGGATACAGAATACAGCGCAATACTAATATTAATGCCGCAAGGAAAGATTTAGAATAAGCACGCGGAAATACTGCATATACATATTTATAGCGCATTGCCGCACGCAAAAAAACTCGTTGATAATAAAATAAGTGAAAATTTTCTGGATTATTTTTACTTACTAAAAAATCAACAAATAGATCTGGATATTCTCGCCAAAATGCAATGTATTGTCTAGCTACAGGTATGCATGCGCGCACACGCTCTTCTGATAAACCAATCTTATCAACATTAGATTTAAGATTTAACAAATCTTGGAGAGCCATTAATCATCATCCTCTCCAAGCAATTCCTTCATAGTCTATTCATCTTCTGCCTATTGGTCTTCAATAAATTGATAATGTGCTAAGAAATCACCATCGGTAAGAACTTCTTCTTCAACTTTATCAAGATTAAGTTCTTCCATGTCAGTAGTATCTTCATCTTCTTCTTTTGCTTCTTCACGAGCCATTGTCCTTGCCGCATTTTCAATCAAATTACCAAGGTTCATTTCTTCAGTAACCAAACGATGAGTATAATTGCGCAAATCAGCAAGTGTTTCATCAGGTTTATCTTTTGGCTCATCAACATAATATCGAGGAATAAATCCTTCACGCTCGCACAAAAGAATAAATTCATCAATAGCAGAAACAAATTCACCAGATTCTGCTTTATTCTGCGCCGCAGTAAATTTAGCATCTTTCATCAAGCTGCTATATACTCGCGCCAATTTCTAAAAACCTTCAATATCACCAATATCAATACATTGATGCATTTTTAAAGAAGTCTTGCAAATAAGTTTTAAATAATCTTCATGAGATGGAGTCACAATATCAAAAGATGTCATCATCTCTTGATAATATTTTTCCAGCTAAACCCATTCATATGGTCTATATGCTTTTCCCCATTTAATTGTTAAATATTTTTTATCTTCATCAGTTAAATCATCTTCAAAAAATTCTGGCTCATTTAAATCAATTGGCGCAGCTTCTGTCTGTTCTTTTTTAAATTCTTCAGGTTTATCTGGCATAGTGCCAGTTGTAACAGCTGCATCAATTTCTTCACCACTATAGCCTTGTCGAGCCATAATTTCTGCTTTCTTACGATCTAGCTCTTCGCGAATACGCTCGCTATCTTCCCATTTATACATATTGAATTGTTTCATACGCATTTTAGAAAGATATCGACCTAAAATAGTCATACCTGTAGTTTTTTTAGGATCTTTAGCATAACGATCTAATAAAGTTGTCCATTCTTCTTCAATGTAAGGAACATCAATTTCTTCAAGGATCCATGTATAAGTTTTAGGATCCCAGTTATCTACATGCCGAGTTACGCATTTTTTACATTCCTATAAATAACCATCAGGATATTTATCTAATCTTTTAGTTTGATAGAACTAATTTTCATCCATAGTTCTATTACAAGTTTTACAATATAAAGTTTTTCCATCCGCCATAATTAGCTATCTCCTTTTTTGCTTTTACTATTGCGGCATGATTTACAAATACTATAAAATCCATCCTTAGATGTATTATTTACAGAAAAGAATCTTGAATGCGCTAATTTAATTTGCCCACAGCGCGAACAACGCTTCCATTTACCTTTTTCTTGGAATGTAAAATACCACAATAGCCATTCATCTTGAGCCTTTTGCGCAATTAATTTAGGAATTTTATTACGCCATAAACTACTTATATATTCAACTGAGTGAGTAAATTGAAACTCCTATTGTAGCATTGCCTAAATTTCAACATTTTGTAATCTATCTATTTTGTATTCGACAATTCGTTGATAAATCGGATAATTGCATAAGGCTCGCTGGACAAGAGGCTCAAAATCTTGCATCATGTACCAAGTATCACCTTCAAAACAACCTTCAGATCTAGACTTTAATACCTAATAACTTTGTAATATTTCACTTACGACCTAATAATCGCAAAAAGAAATACCCCAATATTTTATTACAGGATTATCTTTGCTATCATATTCTATCCATTCTTTAAATAATAATGGAGGGAATACTTTCATACCTCTAGATATCTTTGTAAAAATTATTGGAGTTTTATATGCATTTTTGATAATGTATTGGTCTTTCCGCATTTCAATCAGTGTGCGCTTAACTATAAACGCTTCACGTCCGGAAACAGTCTTCTAAATTTTTTCCCAGCGCTCAATGCCTTCGCGCAATTGGCGCAACTACGGTATTTCTTCTAAATCTTGTTTTGTAATAGTCACTTTAGGTTGATAAATAGTATTTTTTCCATTATCTGTAATTAAATTATAAATTCCATCTTCACCGTTCTCTAGTTGACTGACCAGACCCTCATAAGAAAGTTCTCGCTTATTAATAGTAGTCATACGATTTTCAGTAAGAATTTTCTTCTCCTTTTTCTCTTGTTTCTCCATACAAAGAACCAAGTAGTCGCCGAGGATTTCGAGATACTGCTCGCTTGGGTCGGGAGTTTCTGCTAAAATCTAATTTACTAACTTTAGTCGTTCTTCGGGAGATTCAATAGTATAATCGAGCTTAATTATACCAATCAACTCCTTTGAAATAATAGGGCTGTCGCCATTTACTACACTCATTATACTAAAAAATTTTGTGTTAGTCAACAACAAATTCTGCCCAAAAGTTGAAAAGTTAAAAAAATTATTATATAATAATTATAGAAAAAGAGGTGAGAAGTTATGTATGAGGTCGTTACACATACTTGTCCTACCTGCGGTTTTTAGTGGGCACAAAGAGAAGATACAAATGATGAATGGTTTAAATTAACTACGCATAGTGAATTATGTGGCGCATGTTTAAAAGTATTTTATGAAAGGTTGAAAAAAGAAAGTGAAATTTTACTTAGCGGGTCCGGTGATAACGAATGATACAACAATTAAAAAGCAGATGAATGATTTAGAAGAAACCATTCGCCGCATGGAACTACCAGTTCTTCACCCGGGTGAGTGTGATCAACGAGATGATTATCCTGAAGTTTATAGACCCGGCAAGCATCAAGTACCAAATGCATGGGGAATTGATATGGCCACTTGGGGCCAGTGTGTATTTACTATGGATGTTGTTGCTATTGATGAATGCGACTGGATGGTGCTTGCGGATTATGGACGGCAAGCCACAGCTGGAACTAGCTGGGAAGCAGGATACGCTTTTGCTAAAGGGGTAAAAATTCTGGTTGTGCAAATGCCAGGCGTAGAAGAGAGCAGCCTGATGACGCAGGGCTGCGCCGCAAATATTTGTAAATATGAAGATTTTGTGAGCGGTGTAGATTATGATGGTAAAGATTGGAAAATTGATTATGCAATTTGGGGTACTAAATTTGAAAAATTTTTTTATGAACGAGGACGAAAAGCGCAAGGAGTTGTATTAAATTGAATCAAATAATGAGTGATTGCGTATGTTATAAAGAACTCACAGAATTAAATGATATGACTTCAGAGTTTAGCGATATACATTTATATATGATGAATATGCGGCACGATGATCAAGCTTATTTACAAGCAAGAAGTGGTATGGCAATAGACACAGTGCCGATTAATTATTGTCCTATGTGTGGGAGGTATTTAGGTGAAAGAGTTTAACTGTGGATACTGTATACAGCATCTAATTGGTCATTGCGACTATAGTCCAGGCAGCGCCGCATGCATATATTCGCGCAAAGACTGGCGCAATGAACCAAAAGAAAAAGTGGATAATTATGTTGATGCTCTTGAGAAATGGGAGATCAGTCAACTTAATCTAAAATATAGTAGAATTCGTTATCAAATTAAAGAAGAAAGAGAAAAAAAGGAGAGTATGTAATGTTTCTTATTATTGTGTTGCTATTGGCATTGATTTTTGTGCAGCCACTGATTGTGGTGCACGCATGGAGCCTTATTGCTGTTGGAATGTTTGGTGCGCCGGCACTTTCGTACTGGGCCGCCTTCTGGGGCATGCTTGCGCTTGAACTAATTTTTAAAGATAGTGGAGCGAGAAAAAATGACAAGTAAAAACCTGGAATTAGCTGCTCCAGCTCTAACTGCATGGGTGTGTTTTGCTTGCTTATTCTTTCCTTGGCTATTGATACCTGCGGCAGGGCTATTTGGTTATAAGTGGATAAAGAAGTGGCGGTATCATTTTTTGCAACCTGTGGACAAGAAGCTGGTATTTAATTGGGAATGGCTTGAGTGGTATGGTTTGATGTTTATTGGCTATAGTGCTGACCGCACTATTAGATGGTGGTATACTGGATATAATGGGACTCTTATTCCGCAATCAGTTCGCACAGGAAAGTTCTATTGGAATGCTTCAGAGCAAATTGACGATCCAGAGCTAGTTCGGCATTTAAAGGGTTTCTATGAAATGGGCTTAGATTGGCTGAGTCTCTGTAAGACTCAATCTATGAAGAAAAAGAATAAGAACAAGAGCAAAAAGAAAGTTGTTGAAGAGATTGCGGCAGTGCCTGAAGAAAATGCGGCAAGCCCTATAGAAACAGCGGCTGCGGCAGTATCTAAAGCAACTGCGGCAATGGCTCAATGGGCTGAGAGTAGTGAATTGGAGCAGTTGAAGGCTACTGTTGACGATTTGAAAAAAGAAATTGAGGGTCGTTGTCCAACGATTAAGTTTGATGTTGATACTTGAGATTTGGTGTTTGTTAATGCTGGCGGGCATGTTTGCTGTTGCGGCAGATTATGTTTGGGGCAGATTATTTGTGCGCGAAGGGCATTTTTATCATAAAGGCTGGCGCAAAATGTTGTGCATTGGAAAGACACGAGATAAATATTATTTTTATGATGGTCGTGCAACTATTTGGGAATATCATAAAATTCATGCTAGCTGGTATTGTTATGATGATGTTCGTAATAATGTTTTACTTTTGCATTTATATGGAATGTGGAGGTATAGAAAAGATTGGGTATATGCTTGGACGAGAGCTAGAATTTATATAAATGATTTGTCTCCGGTAAATATTGTTAAATGGAATTTTACATAGAAGGATTGCTTTACTAGTGAAGTACAAGAAGCTTATACTGCATTACGGCCTTATTTCTATATGAATATTTCGTCATCCGAAACGAAAAAATGATTTAGAAAGTTTATGGTCCAGGCGAATCGAAATAATCAAATCACATTTTTGTTTGCCCGAAATAGGGGCCCGGTCTAGGGCCTTTTTATTTACATCTGAGGAAAAATATACAGGGTAGTCTGGGGTCTCGCTAAATGACAACGGGGCGTGCATGATCAGCACGCCCCGAGTTTGCATGAAAGAAGGGGCTACGCTTTCTTAATCGTTGAATGTGTCACATTCGTTGAATAAGCTATTTGCCCGATACACCACATCCATCCACTAAGGGGGGCCAACACTTTAGCGTGCTAAAGCGCTAAAGTGCCCTGCGCTATTTGGTCAATGTGTCACATCTGCTAAGTAAGCACGCGCTTTAGTGCGCTAAAGTGCTAAAGTTGTCGGATCTGGTCATACCAGATTGTACATGCTTACGCGCATACCAGATTGTACATGTCCTGCCAAGTGGGCGTTTACTTTAGTACGCTAAAGTGTCATAGTGGGATCCGCATGTAACCATTTGATGTAACAAAAAATTTTTTAAAAAATTTTAAAAAAAGTGTTGACATTAATGGGGAAGTGTGCTATACTAACAATGTCAGGAGGGGAAGCCCACTGAACAGAGATTGAGGAGGACAAGAAAATGACGGACAATGAGAAGAAGATCGAGCTGCTGAAGGAAATGGTCGAGACTGGATATCACATGATGAACCGCACCTATGAGAGCTTCTGTGAAGACTTCGACCTCGAGACGATCAAGCGGTTTCACCAGTGCTGGATGACTCGCAACTACCCGATTTAATCGGGTAGTTTGCGAGAAAAAAAATAAAAAAAGTTTAAAAAAAGTGTTGACAAACACAGTGACTTGCTGTATAATTAAGCCATCAAATGAGGGAGGTACTAAGTAATGGATCGGCTGAATGTGAATTGCTGGATGATGTGGGATCTGGCCAACTGTGAGGATTATGTAGTTGTATACGCTGAATCTGCTGATAGATGGTGGATCATGACCAGTCGTGAGACTTACTTTGATGCTATAGTGGCTCTTGCTGAATACGCTGTAGAAGGTGGCGATGGTGAATACATGATCATTGATCACGATGGACAAAAAATTTTTTAAAAAAGTTTAAAAAAAGTGTTGACAAACAAGAGCAAGTGTGATAGAATATAATCGTTCCAAGGGAACAGAAAAGATTGAGGAGGAAGCAAAGATGCGGTACGAACTGATCGGGGTCACTGAGGGCGGTTGGAGCAAGGAACTGATCAAGACCTTCCCGGCCAAGGAGATGGCGATGCGGTACGCCAAGGAGCATGGTATGATCGGAGCTGCGGATCGGACCTATGGTGAAGAGGGGTACGACCTACACGATGTACTGACCGACACCACTGAGACCCTGTAAGGGTCTTTTTCTTTTGGCTGGCCGGCGGCGATCACGCCGGCCAGATTTGATGAAAGCTCAGGGGCTGCAGGTTTTTCGCTGCGCATGTACAATCTGGTCATACCAGATAATACATCCCGATTGTCACGCATCTGGTCAGTAAGGCCGCACTTTAGTACACTAAAGCGCTAAAGTTGTCTGATCTGGTAAGCACACTATAGTTACATGGATCAGCTACTATAGTTACTATAGATGTAACTAAAAAATAACTAAAAAAAATTTAAAAAAAAGGGTTGACATCGGTGGCCACCTGTGGTATACTTTAATCACGGTAAGGGAAGGAACCGAACCGACTGAGAGATTGAGGAGGACATCGCAATGACCATCAACATGAACGGATACACCATCAACAACGTTCCCGCCTACGCCATGGGACATAGCTACATCGTAGCTCGCCTGTGTGATGATGCCCTGTGGTTCTACGGAGCATGGGACAACATGGACAAGGCCGTTGAGGTTGCGGAGGCTATCGGTGGCGCTGTGATCCCGATGGATTGCTAAAAAAAGTTTTCACAGAGGGTTGACAACCTCAACCCTCTGTGATATAATAAGACCATCAAGAGAGGGAGGAACGAACGATGAAGAACCTGAATGTGAACGAATGGATGGAAATGGACCTGATCATGGCTGATCATGACTACATCGTAGTATACGCCGAAAATGAGGATGAGTGGTGGATCTTGACCAGCCGGGCTAACTACTTTGACGCCATGGTAGCCCTCACCGAATGGGCGGAGGATGAAGACAATGGCGATGACAATGGCGACGGTGAATACCTGATTGTCAATCGCATGGGCGAAATCATCCGCGGTTGAAAAAAAATTTCACAAAGGGGTTGACAATCTCACCCCTTTGTGATATACTTACATCATCAAAGAGAGGGAGGGAAACCTAATGACTGACCTGATTTGCGGAATGCCCTATGAAGACCTGATTGAGACGCTCGATGAGTGCGGACTTGACTACGAGTGGGCGATGGATCACCTAATGGTGCAGGGCACGGACGGGAAATGGGTAGAGGTCCGGTTCGTCGAAGGTGCGGTTGACAGCTGGGAGGACCTGTAATGGTCCTCTTTTTTTGGGCTGCCCGGCGGCGATCGCGCCGGGCAGTTTTGGCGCTATAGCAAGAGATCAGAAAAAAAATTTTTAAAAATAGGGCGAAAAAGGGGTTGACTTTTATACCCGTATGTGGTATATTATAGTCACAGAAAGGAAGGTGATCCCGATGAGGATTTGGTTCGACATGGATGGCACGCTCGCTGACCTGTATGCGGTCGATGGGTGGCTTGCCTGCTTGCGGAATGAGGACATTATGCCTTATGCGCAGGCGAAAGTGATGCACAATATGGCTTACCTCGCTCGACTCTTGAATGCTGTACAGCGCAAGGGCAATGAGATCGGGATCATCTCTTGGACGTCCAAGGGCGGATCTACTGGGTATAATGCCCGGGTCATGGCGGCAAAGTACAAGTGGCTTGCGGATCATCTGCCCTCTGTTGATTGGGACTATGTGCGGATTGTACCTTACGGTACTAACAAGTATGAGACTTGCGGCGGTGGAATCCTCTTTGATGATGAACAGGGCAACCGCACCGCATGGAAAGATGAATCTTATGAACCGACCGAAATCATCAAGATTTTAAAAAAAGTGCTTGACAATTAAGCACAGACCTGTTATAATAAGACCATCAAGAGAGAGGAGCTGATTCTAATGTTCAATACTGAAACTGTTATCATCCGCACTACCTGCCCCTGCTGTGGTACTCTGGTCCATGTCCACGCTTTGGAATCTCAGTACAATGCTTGGCTGGACGGTGCTCTGGTGCAGGATGCCTTCCCGGATATGAGTATCACCGACCGGGAAAGTTTGATTTCTGGATTATGTTCTAAATGTCAAGCCATTTTCTTCAATGAAGAAATGGAAAATGAGGAGGAGGAGTGATCCTCCTCTTTTTTCTGGGCTGCGCGCCGGCGGTCGCGGCGCGCAGAATTTACGCTCTACGCAGGCCTACAGAAAAAATAATTTGAAAAAAGTCAAAAAAAACTGTTGACATCCAATCCCATAAGTGATATACTGTCAGTGTCGGGAGGGCAAAGCGGCGATGAAAAGACGCATGAGCTTGAGCCGTGCGACCCTCGAGAGTCAGTAAGACCCTCCCGATACAATAGTATAAAGGAGCGTAATCAAATGAAAACTAGGAACACAGTCATCTCAATCATCGTTGCATTTGGTCTGGTAGTAATTGCTCTGTTTAGTGGTTATCATCTTGGGATCCACAAGGCCACAACTGCTGATGGTTGGTTAGAAAATGATGAATTTCTGCTTGAAGTGGATGGACAGATTTACGCTTGGGAGGTTGGACCATGAGAAAGTTTCTTAACATCACAGAAAAATTCCGGTTTGAAGAAAATGACTTGCGCGCACTGATTCAAATAGTCAATGTGGCGCTGATCATGATGTTCGGTTTATCTATCTCTTGGTTTGGTCTTTCGGTTGCGGTAATTGGTTTAATCAAAGATGTGCGCAATCCAAACCGCCATTTAAACGATTTTCTCATGCATGGAGCAACGGCAATTCTCAACATTTATTTTCTAATTTTACTTTACAACAGTTGACAAGAATATAAGAATTTGATATAATAATTTTAGAAAGAGCAAGGAGGGTTTGAGATGAATACTTTTGAACAGATTGCCAATGATTTTCAGGAAGTAACCAGCGTCTTAGAAGCTTTTGCGCAGACTTTTGATGAAGAATATCTGGTACAGTTTGGGTCTGATTTTCAAGCGGATAACATGGAAGAAACCATTTATTACACAATAGCAATCGTTGATGAAGGCGCTAAATCCTTCCGGGCGAATTTTGAAAAACGGTTTCCGGTCGCTAAAGACTTTGATATTTTTACGCTGTCTTTTCTGCATGAGCTCGGGCATTTGGAAACCGAATGGGACATGGTGGATGATATTAAACAGAGAAACGAAATTCGTGGTTTAAAAGATTCTGAGAGATATTATAATCTTCATAATGAAAAAATTGCTACGGATTGGGCAGGTGAATATTTGACAGACCATTACACCACAGCAAAAGCACTTGAAAATAAGTGTTTGAAAATCATAAAACAAGTTTGGGAAAAATATCCTGATGAATAAGCAAAACCGGCTGAGGATCGAAAACCTCGGCCGGTCGCTGTGGGCCGCAGCGACCGGATTTGATATTCGCACTGGCCCCACAGAAAAAAAGATTTGAAAATTTATAAAAAAACTGTTGACATCGGATCCCATAAGTGCTATAATACAATTGTTCCAAGAGAGAACAGAAAGGAAGTAATCATCATGGAAAAGACTAACAAGACCACCGTTAAGACTATTGGTTTCTCCGGCCTCCTGACCATTGCTTTCATTGTCCTTAAGCTCTGCGGTGTAATCGCTTGGAGCTGGCTGTGGGTTCTGGCTCCCCTGTGGATTGCGTTCCTGCTCAAGCTGGTTGTAGTTCTGATCATTATGGTGGTCGCCCTGATTGCCGATCATTATTGAGGAGGTGAGAAAATGAGTAAGTTCATTGGTCGAGTTGTTGGCGGTTTGCTGACTGAAAAAGCTCTTGCGCTCTGGTGTTTCGCAGGAAGCCCGATCGCGGCTCTGATTTGGGCGATGGCCCTGGCTCTGGCGTAAGCCAGGGCTTTTCGTTTGGCCGCGCGCCATCGGCCATGGCGCGCGGTATTTGGGCTCAGGATCAGGCATAGGAAAAAAATATTTGAAAAAAGTTGCGAAAAGGGGTTGACATTCGATCCCGAATCTGCTATACTATCAGTGTCAGGTGAGGGACAGGCCACGGCGGAGCGCCGAAGCCCACGAGAGCGATGTAAGCCCTGAACCGCTTGAAGCCTGATGCCGCGCGGTCGCCACGGTGCGCGGGATATAAATGTGGACCAAACCCCTGTGGGTACGCGAGTAGGGGACTAGCCGTGGTGAAAAACCCCACAAAATTTTCTGAAACCCCTTGACACTCCATGCGATCTGTGCTATACTTAAACCATCAAAGAGAGGAGCTGACTACGATGACTAATGAAATTCTCAAGGCAATGCGGGGCAAGAAGGAACACAAGGAACACAAGGTGCTCAAGTGGTGGCACAAAAATGATTACAAAGTTCTCCGCGTGATTCTATTCCCGATCTGGATTGGAAGTATTCTGATTGAAAAGGGCCGCGTATGGCTTAACAATCGGCAGGAATGGAGTGAAGAACGCGCCACCGAAATTCTCAACTACTACATTCCGCGCACGTCTAAATGGAATGAAAAGACAAAGTGTCTTTACTTCTTCGACAATGGTCTAGGTTGGAATTATTGCCTTGCAAAACGGTATCTTAAAAGGAAAGACCGCCGTTTTTGGAAAGTGCATTGCACTTGGTGGGGTGGGAAAATGCGTACCCTGTTAATGGAAAAATTCGAGCTTGAAGGATTTACAAAAGAGCTCGGCAACTGCTCCGAAGGTTGGACAGAAATTTCTTTTGTACTTAATGAAAATAGGGGTTGACATCAACCCCTAAAAATGATATACTATCAGTGTTAGGAGGGACGCATAATGAAGATGGCTCCAGGCGTAAGCCTGGAGTTATTTTATGAGCTGCTCGCGGGCGGTCGCGCGCGAGCAGATTTTCGATTATAACACATGTTTCAGCTTTTGTTGATGGAAAATCTGATAAAAAAAATTTTTTCTAAATAACCCGAAAGTCACTTGACAGCTTTTTGAAAATTTGATATAATTATTAATGTCAAGAGGAGGTAATGACCATGAAACGCAGTATTAGCAAACGTATTAGCAAGCTTTCCGCTTGGGATCTCGATGCAGGATGCAGGAACATTGTAAATCAGGCAAGCCCAGCCAATAGACGATTGAAGAAAAAAATTCGTCGGCAGGACAGAAAAAGGCTTGACAAATACTTGGATTGATGTTATAATCTAACCATAGAAAGGAGGTCATGAAAATGACTAAGGAAATCTGGTTCGACATGGATGGCACAATCGCCGATCTGTACGCGGTTGAAGGTTGGCTGGACTATCTCAAGAGTGAGGATGTATACCCTTACGCGCACGCGGAAACCATGCTCAACTTCTCGCTCTTGGCCCGGTTACTGAATCGCCTGCAGGAGCAGGGGTGGAAAATCGGAATCATTTCTTGGACTTCCAAAAATGGTTCGGAACCGTACAATCTGGCGGTTGAGATGGCCAAACGAGCATGGCTTGCGCGCCACCTGCCGAGCGTTGAATGGGATGAGATCAAGGTTGTGCGTTATGGTACCAATAAGTACAATACCTGCGGTGGTGGGATCCTGTTCGATGATGAAGCAAAGAATCGGGAAGCTTGGCAGGATGAAGCACATGAACCGAATGAAATCATGGAAATTTTGAAAAAGTTGGCGAAAGGGGCTTGACAAGCCCCGCCAACTTGTGTATAATAGAGCCATAGAAAGGAGCGATGGAAAATGATCGCAATTGTGAGGTATTATGATCTTACTGATGACCAGCTGAACGAATTTATTGAAGACTTTTGCGAAGATCGGGATTATGTAGACTATCAGGAAGTAGAAGAAGCATTGACCGAATTTTGTGTAGGTGTTTGTGAAGACTCTTGTGAGATCACCAGTGATGATGAGGTTGGCGAAATCTACGACAGGATTAAAAAGAAAATTGAAGGGGATGCCAAGCGCCAGCTGAAACGCAGAATCACCGAACTTGAAAAGGAAATTGCCAAGAGCAGAAAGGAATTGAAAACCGCACAGGAAGAGCTTTGGAAGATGGGCGAGTAATCGCCCTTTTTCTTTTGAGCCGCGCGTTGTCGGCCACAGCGCGCGGAATTTGCGTTTATAGTGGGGATCCGAAAAAAATCTTTTGAAAAAAGTTGAAAAAAAGTGTTGACATTATCTCCCGGATGTGGTATTATACTGGTGTCGGGAGGGGAAAGGGCAACCGACCGACACCGAGGTAAGGACAGCCCGACAAGAGGAAACTTCAAAAAAAAGTTTGAAAAACCTCTTGACAGGATGCTGAATCGGTGATATAATAAGCCCGTAAGAAAGGGAAGGAAAACCCTCCAAACCGGAAAGGAATTGATACCATGGAAAAGATCACCTACATCACCGCTCTGAACTACGCGCTGGACAACCTGACCAATGCCCCTGACGAGATCAAGGAAAAGCTGACCGCCCTGCGTGATCAGACCGCCAAGCGGAACAGCGCCGACCGGAAGCCGACCAAGGCTCAGACTCAGAATCTGGAGCTGTCGGAAGTGGTCGCGGAAGTCCTGGCCGCTAGCCCTGACCCGCTGACCATCACCGAGATCATGCAGAGGGACGACCGCCTGGCCGGGCTGAGCAATCAGAAGGTCACGGCTGTTGTCCGGAGCATGGGCGCTCGGATTGAGAAGGTCGCTGACAAGCGTGTCAACCGCTTCAAGCTCGCGTGAGCTTGGAGCATGACCCCCGGGGCCAAGTGCCCCGGGCTTTTCTTTTGGGCGGCGCGTCTGCGAGCCAGACGCGCCG
>Ga0247611_10006305_pt1 | contig 15272 bp, 12 predicted proteins | sample 177DNAGHGhighgp2_FD_192422 | JGI IMG/M metagenome (GOLD analysis project Ga0247611, IMG submission 192422) | Sheep rumen microbial communities from Palmerston North, Manawatu-Wanganui, New Zealand - 1770 DNA GHGhigh gp2 | ecosystem: Host-associated > Mammals > Digestive system > Stomach > Rumen...
AGTTGTTGAAATGACAAATCAGGGGAAATTGCACATCATTGAACCAGGTATGGAAGAGATGCTGCAAGATGTTGTGAAAAGCGGAATGCTTCATGCCTCTACTACTCCTGAAACCAGTGATGCATATTTCATCGTGGTTCCCACACCGTTCAAAGGTGATCATGAACCTGACATCTCTTACGTTGAATCTGCCACCAGAATGGTTATTCCCTTCCTTAAAGAAGGAGATTTGTATGTGATAGAATCTACGTCGCCTGTTGGAACAACCAATAAGATGACACAGTTGATTTTCAATGAGCGTCCTGAACTGAAGGATAAGATTTATATCGCCTACTGTCCAGAACGAGTGTTGCCTGGCAATGTTATCTATGAACTGGTCCACAACGACCGCGTCATCGGTGGTATGAATGAGGAATCTACTAAGAAGGCACAAATGTTCTACGGACAATTTGTACAAGGAACTTTGCATCCGACAAACTGCAAAACGGCGGAGATGTGTAAGCTTACAGAGAATTCAAGCCGTGACTCTCAGATTGCCTTTGCAAATGAATTGTCTATCATCTGTGACAAAGCCGGTATTAATGTATGGGAGCTAATCAACTTAGCAAACAAGCATCCACGTGTTAATATTCTCCAGCCAGGATGTGGTGTCGGTGGTCATTGCATTGCAGTTGATCCTTATTTTATCACAGCAGAATTCCCCGCTGAATCCAAGATGATTTCCACGGCGAGAGAAGTTAACAACTACAAGGCTTTCTGGTGTGCAGAAAAGGTTGAGAACGCAATGCTAAGATTTGAAATCGAGAATAACCGGAAACCTGTTGTTGCCATGATGGGACTCGCCTTTAAGCCCAACATTGATGACTTGCGCGAGTCACCTGCAAAATATATAACAACGAAGGTGATGCAAAGTTGCAACAATGCTGATTTCCTGGTTTGTGAACCAAACATCGAAGAACACAAAGTGTTCAAACTGACTGACTATAAGGAAGCGTATGAAAAAGCTGATATCATCGTATTCCTGACAGCTCACGATCCCTTCAAGAAACTCCCTTGGAGAGATGATAAGATTATCTTAGATTTCTGTGGAATCTTCAAGAAATAATATGAAAGAATACAACCGAGTAGAACTTAACGGGGTGAAGGTCTACCCTTTCACATCCGCAAAAGAACTGCTTGACTTTGTAGATGAACGTAAAGGTCTGCTCGTCGCTGTCAATGCCGAAAAGGTAATGAAGGCGAACGAGCAGATACGAAGTATCATAAACAATAATATTGGATATGCTGATGGTGCCGGCGTCAAGGTTGCAATGCATAAAAAAGGCTATAAAAATGTCATACGCATTGCTGGCTGTGACCTGTGGCTTGAAATCATCAGACAAAGTCATCAAGAAAAGACTTTCTATCTGGTAGGAGGCAAACAAGAAGTCATTGACGAGACAATTGGCAAGCTGAAAAAGGAATTTCCAGGTATAAAGATATTAGGATACCGTAACGGATATATCAAGACAAAAGAAGAAAGAACTGCATTGATTGAAGATGTCGTCACAAAAAAACCTGACGTGGTATTCATTGCGATGGGATCGCCGAAGCAAGAGATTCTCATGTCCGAAATGATGAATGGGCATAAAGCTATCTATCAAGGACTTGGCGGGAGTTTTGATGTTTATACCGGCAGAGTAAAAAGGGCTCCCAAATGGTGGCAAGAGCATAACATGGAATTTCTCTATCGCTTCTTGAAACAACCTCAAAGATTCAGACGGGAATACTATCGACTGAAGTTTTTATTGTGGCTGCTAATAGGAAAATTCAAATAGACATGAAAAGAATAATGTTGGTGTTCGGCACCAGACCTGAAGCTATCAAGATGGCTCCACTCGTAAAAGAGTTTGAGAAGCATCCCGATGAGTTCGATACCATTGTATGTGTTACAGGACAACACAGGGAGATGTTAGACCAAGTCCTAAAAATATTCGACATCAAGCCTAACTATGACTTGAATATAATGAAACAGGGACAAGATCTCTACGATGTGACTTGCAGGGTGTTGACTGGTATGCGAGATGTTTTGAAAGAAGTACAGCCTGATGTGGTATTGGTACATGGTGACACAACGACCTCTACAGCATCTGCCCTTGCTGCTTTCTATCAGCAAATCCCGGTGGGACATGTAGAAGCCGGTTTGCGAACCCGGAATATTTATAGCCCATGGCCAGAAGAGATGAACCGGCAAATAACAGGACGAATTGCCACATACAACTTCTCCCCCACTCAACTGAGCAGACAGAATCTGTTAGAGGAAAGAGTTGATGATGAAAAGATTACTGTAACAGGGAACACCGTTATTGATGCTTTATACTGGGTTGTTGAGAAAATCAAGAACGATAAATATCTTAGTATGGAATTACAGGACATTCTTCTTAAAGCTGGCTATAATACGAACAGATTGAACAATGGAAGAAGACTCGTCTTAATAACCGGTCACAGACGTGAGAATTTTGGAGACGGATTTATCCATATTTGTAATGCCATTAAGACTCTGACACAGAACTATCCTGATGTGGATTTTGTCTATCCCATGCATCTTAATCCGAATGTCCGCAAACCGATTCATGAAGTTTTCGGAGAAGATCTATCGGATTTAGGAAACATGTTCTTCATTGAACCCTTGGAGTATCTGAGTTTTGTCTATCTGATGGAAAAGTCGAGTATTGTTCTTACAGACAGTGGAGGAATTCAAGAGGAAGCACCCGGATTAGGAAAGCCTGTTCTGGTCATGAGGAATACCACAGAACGTCCAGAAGCTCTTGATGCCGGAACCGTTAAGTTAGTCGGAACTGATTATGACATGATTGTGAACAGTGTTTCCACCTTATTAGATAATAAGGAAGAATACAACAAGATGAGTAAAGCGGTAAATCCTTACGGAGACGGTAAGGCTTGCGGAAGAATCGTCGACTTTATCAGGAAAAACAGCTGATAATCTAAAATAATAGAGATGAGAATCCTTTTAGCAAATAAATTCTATTATCGTCGAGGCGGAGACTGTATCTGCGTCTTGAATGCCGAGAAACTGCTAAAGGATCATGGACATCAGGTTGCAATCTTTGCAATGAACTGTGCAGAAAACTTAGCATCACCTTTCCAGGAATACTTCCCCAGCGAGGTTCAATTCAAACCGGGTGTAGGACTTCTTGAAGCCATCAGACGTCCTTTCGGTACAAAGGAAGTATGCGACAAGTTCAATTCATTGCTTGATAAGTTTAATCCTAATGTTGTTCATTTGAACAACATTCACTCACAACTTTCTCCTGTTATTGCTGAAATAGCTCATAAGAGAGGCATCCGGGTCATCTGGACATTACATGACTATAAATTGCTCTGCCCCCGTTATGACTGTTTGAGAAAAGGGAAGATAATTTGTGAAGAATGTTATGAAACAACAAACAGACAGGCAAAAAAGAACTCCTTATATAATAAATGTATGAAGGATTCATGGATTGCCAGTCTTATCGCCTATAAGGAAGCTACTAAATGGAACAGGGAAAGGTTGGAGGCAGCCACGGATCTATTTGTTTGTCCAAGTCAGTTCATGGCTCTTCAGATGCAAAAAGGCGGCTTTTCTCCTGACAAGCTTTATATTCTATGTAATTTCCTGAATATTGATTCAACTGAAGACATTAAAACAATCAGAAAGGATTATTATTGTTATGTAGGACGTCTGAGCCACGAAAAAGGTATCAAGACATTGGTAGAAGCAGCCAGACAGCTCCCCTATCGTCTGATTATCATAGGTGGCGGCATGGAAAACACAGCATTTCCCCATAGCCAACATATAGAATTTGTCGGGTATAAGCAATGGGACGAAATAAAACAGATTGTAGGAAATGCCAAATTTACAGTCGTTCCTTCAGAATGGTATGAAAACAATCCTCTTTCTGTCATTGAAGCAGAAAGTCTTGGTACACCTGTCTTAGGCGCAAATATTGGTGGTATCCCAGAGCTGATTGACAGTAATTTCAACGGAATGACATTCAATAGTGGAAATATACTTGACTTAAAAACAAAGATACAAGAAATGTGGATGGCGAAATTCAATTATATGGAAATCGCTGCCAAGGCACGTGAAAGATTCAATGCAGAAAAATATTACTCTGAAATCATGAAGATCTATACCGGCAGCCTTTAATTGTTATCTATAATCTTATTTTATCATATAATGATAACCACAAAAACACCCAATCCAACAGACGCAAGTATCATCTTGACTTATCGCTGCCCGATGCGTTGTCAGATGTGTAATATATGGAAATATCCAACCAACAGGTCTGAAGAAATACAAGCCAAAGACTTAACATCACTTCCAAAACTCAAATTCATTAATCTTACCGGAGGTGAACCTTTTATCCGTGAAGATCTTGACACGATTGTCGAAGAATGTTATAATCATACAGACCGTATCGTTATCTCCACATCAGGATGGTTTGAGGACCGGGTCATCGAACTCGCTAAAAAGTTTCCTAACATAGGAATTCGCATTTCTATTGAAGGACTGAGCGAGAAAAACGATGAACTGAGAGGTCATGACGGAGGATTCGACAAAGGATTACGAACTTTGCTTTCTCTGAAGAAAATGGGAGTTAAAGATATTGGGTTCGGTTGTACAGTCTCTAATCACAATTCAAAAGACATGTTATCCCTTTATCAGTTGTCTTTGAGTATGGGTATGGAGTTTGCAACTGCTGCATTCCACAACTCTTATTACTTTCATAAAGAAGACAATCTGATATCCAACAAAGAAGAAGTATGCAATGATTTCAGACAACTTATTGAATGGCAGCTGAAAGAAAACAATCCTAAGAGTTGGTTCAGAGCCTGGTTTAACATGGGACTCATCAATTATATTGAAGGAGGACGTAGGATGTTGCCATGTGAAGCCGGCAGTGCAAACTTCTTTATCGATCCATGGGGAGAAGTTTATCCATGCAATGGAATGGAAGACAAATTCTGGAAACTAAGCATGGGTAATATCCACCAACATTCTTTCAAAGAAATATGGGAAAGTGAGCAGGCTGCTATTGTCCGTGAGAAAGTACGCAACTGTCCGAAGAATTGTTGGATGGTTGGTACTGCCAGTCCGGTCATGCATAAATACATTAAATACCCATTGAAATGGGCTTTACAAAATAAACTCCGCTCAATAAGAGGTCTAAAACCTTGTATTGAGCCTAAGCAACACATAATATAATAGTCTTATTATTCTGTATTATTTATGAAAATTGTTGTTACAGGTACAAGAGGCATTCCTGATGTAATGGGCGGAGTAGAAACTCATTGCGAGGAACTATTCCCACGAATAGCTGAAAAAGGCTATGATGTCACTATCATCCGTCGGAGAAGCTATATCAAGGACCATCTGAAAGAGTGGCATGGAGTCAAGCTCATTGACCTGCCCGCTCCAAGATTAAAACCTTTTGAAGCTATCACTCATACTTTTCTAGCTGTTCTAAAAGCGAAAAAAATAGGTGCTGACGTTTTGCATATCCATGCTATAGGCCCAGCTCTCTTAGTACCTTTTGCAAGACTGCTAGGTATGAAGGTCGTGTTTACCTCACATGGTCCCGACTACAACAGGGAGACATGGGGACTGTTAGCAAAAATGATGCTTCGACTTGGTGAACGATGGGGTGCTAAATATGCCAATGAAGTGGTTGTCATCTCTCATGTTATTGATAACCAGTTCAAGAAAATGTATCACAGATACGATTGCCACGTCATTCACAACGGTGTGTCTTCTCCACAGTTCTGTGAGAATCCAGAGTATTTTGAAAAACTTGGCATCCAAAAAGGAAAGTATATTCTTGGCATGTGCAGATTTGTTCCTGAAAAGAACCTGCATCATCTTGTTGAGGCTTATTCATTTATCAAAGACAAGTATCCCGACATCAAACTGGTGATTGCCGGAGATGCAACTTTCGAGGACGATTATTCGATACAACTTAAAAAGGATGCGGCTAAACATGGTGTCATCCTAACTGGATTCGTCAAAGGCAACAAATTGCATTCACTTCTTACCAATGCACGTTGCTATGTGCTCCCGTCTTCTCACGAAGGTCTTCCTATTTCATTGCTGGAAGCTATGAGCTACAAGCTTCCTGTGATAATCAGCGACATCCCTCCTCATTTAGAAGTTGGCATCGATAAAGAGTGTTATTTCCCATTAGGAAATGTGGAGATTCTGGCAAGGAAACTTCAAGAGAATATAGAGACTGACTATCATCACGTGGAGTATGATATGAAAAAATACAATTGGAATCATATAGCCGACCAATTGTGCGAGGTATATAATCATATCGGAAACAAAGATAAATGAACCATTTTATCCTGACAAGGTTCAATCTCCATCTATGGTGGAATGCTGATAAGAATAATCAGCCCATCCAAACTGAGAATTGGTTGTCAGAAAGGTTCAGGCTCTTTAATAAATACACATGGCCATCGCTAAGAGCCCAAACATGTCAGGACTTCAAATGGATTTGTCTTTTTGACAAAGACACACCCGATAAGTACAAAAGGATTATTGAAGATTACCAACATCAATGGAGTAACTTTATTCCTGTCTATTGTGGAGAGAAAGCAACCAAGTATTTTCAATCGTATTTTGCACACCTTGTAAAAAAATACTGCAACGAAGAAGATAAGCAAATCATTACGACATACTTGGATAATGACGATGCATTAGCGGTTGACTTCGTCCAAGAAATACAAGATAGAACTGCCAATTTAAAATTCAATACCGTCATCTCCTACAAATACGGGATACAGTATTATGAGGAGTTCAATCTTGCAGTCAGAATCCCATATAAGAACAATCATTTCCTCACTTATTATGAACGGAACAGAGAGAACATTAAGACCATTTGGGGATTTTGGCATTTTTCCATTTTCAAGTATCCGAATATTGGGATAGAACTTATCGATAATAAACAGAAACCAATGTGGATAGAAACCATTCATGAGGGAAACATAGACAATGATGTAAAGATGACCATTCACCATCATCTGCTGACAGAAACGAACACTTTGTCTGCCTTTGGACTTCCCATTCAATTGGATAATACTATCACATCATGGAATCACTTTTTCTTTTCATTCATACCAAGGTTTCTTACCCAAATAATAAGAAGAGGAAGAAATAAACTCAACAAATAAAAAGAACCATTAATGGCTTTTTATCTTAGAGATTTAAGAATAGTAGAGACGCTGGAAGAATTATCTCTGATTCCTTCAGGTAAAATAATGATTAATTGCATTAATGCCAATTCATATAACATTGCTCAACACAATGAAGTATTTGCCAAGGCATTAAAGAATAGCGACTATCTTATTCCAGATGGTATCAGCATTGTCATGGCTTGTAAGTGGTTGAAAACGCCTAACATGCCTAAAAAACGAATCGTAGGATGGGATCTGTTTGAATTAGAGATGAATAAACTGACAGGAAAAAAGAAAGTGATGTTCGTCGGTTCATCAGAAAAAGTTCTGGCAAAGATCCATAAAAAAGCTGCCGTTGTTTATCCGAACTTGGAGATTATCACATATTCTCCTCCATTTAAACATAAATTCACACCAGAAGATAGCATTCCAATCGTTGATGCCATTAATTCTGCACAACCCGATCTCCTATGGATTGGAATGACAGCTCCCAAACAGGAACTATGGATCTCTGAATATTGGGATCAGCTGACGATTAACTGTCATGTGGGTTGTATCGGAGCTGTCTTTGATTTCTTCTCTGGAAACATTAAACGTGCACCTAAGTGGTGGCAGAATCACTCTTTAGAATGGCTCTACAGATTAATCGTTGAACCCAAACGCATGTGGAAAAGATACTTAATCGGAAATCCGTTATTCGTTTACAATATTATTAAAGAATGGATAAAATAGATATACACCTTTCTTTTTTGAGATGGTGTCTAAGTGGAAAAGATGCTTCCGAAGCTGAAACCTTTATTCATGATATCAATTGGCATGAGTTGAAAAAGTTTGCCAAGAAGCATAATATTGTCGGTTTATGCTGGAATGGTATTCAGAGAGGACTGAAGCTTCAGGACATTGAAGTTCTTGACTGGATGTCTTCTTCTGTCAGAATCCCCAAGGTAAACAAGCGGGTTTTTGAACAATGTGTTGAATTAACTGAATATCTAAAAGAGAAAGGATTCCGTTCCTGTATTCTCAAAGGACAAGGAAACTCTCTGCTCTATCCCGATGCCTACTCCAGAAACCCTGGGGATATTGATATATGGATAGAAGGAGGAAGAGATAAGGTGATTGATTTTATATGTAAGGTGAGTAATCCTGGAGAGGTTGTCTATCATGACATAGACTTCCCTTATTTTGAAGACATTGATGTAGAGGCTCATTTCATTCCCGCTTATCTTGAGAATCCGTTCCTAAACAGGAAACTACAGAAATACATCGCTTCTGTTGCTGATGACCAGTTCTCGAATCAAGTTGAGGCTCCCGATGGAATCGGGAAATTCTATATGCCTACTTTGGAGTTTAATCTTCTTTTCCAAATGCTTCACCTTGATAAGCATCTTCGTACTGAAGGGATCGGAATTCGCCAGCTTATCGACTATTACTTTTTATTAAAAGAACTCGACAAGTCCAGAAAAGCAGGGAAAACTAACTGCCCGACAAATGAACAGATTGTTCATCTCTTCAAGGAGTTCAAGGTACATAAGTTTGCCAAAGCTGTGATGTATGTCCTCCACAACGTTTTGGGATTAGAGGAAAGCTATCTCATCACTCAAACCGATGAAAAGGAAGGTAAATTCTTGTTTGACGAGATGTTAAAGAGCGGGAACTTTGGACAAAGTGACGAGCGACTACAGAAAGTAAGAAAGACTAAAGGCATGAGTAAGTTCATAGAACTGGAAAAGTTCAAGCTACGCCTAATAAGTCATTATCCGTCTGAAGTTATATGGATGCCTTTCCATGATCTATACGTACATTATTTCTATATCAAACGATATCAGAAAAAGTATCATCTGGAAGGCAAGAAGAAGAAAAAGACTATGTAATGCCTAAGAGGTGTACCCTCTTAATCTCCTTGTCAACTTCTCGTATGGGATTGTCAGTATTTCCACGGGAGCATCTGGTAAATACTTGACATAATGCTTTAAAATAGTCAGATGGCGGTTCTCTTCTAAAGCTTGCCCAAAATTCCCTCCTTCATCTATTTCCTCTAAAATCTTTTTTGAAAGCTTAGTCATAGTAACGGGGATTCTTGCAGTGTGCAAAGACAATCCCAACCTATTTACTAATATGCTCACAATGGCCTGGAAGAAATCTTTCAGGCCTATTTTATTTAAATTGGTGTCAAGTTCATCAAAATCAATTCTGTCTTGATTTGCATGCATATAAACAGCCAGGTCACAGAACTGTCGTAAGCCAACTCCCTCCTTAATAATATGATAGAAGATATGGATTGTCTGGAAAAACACATTATCTGTTGGTGCCAGCAGAGGAATCATTTCCCCATTTATTTCAACAGCATCAGCTCTTTCCAATCCTTTTTCCATCAAATCATTAAAGCATTTCTGATTCTTTGGATAACTGAAAATGGAAAGTATACGATGCAGTTCATATTTTGAACCATCGATACTAAAACTTAAATGCTTCACAGGTATTGACGGGTCAAATAGCAGATCCGTCTTTTTTGCAATCTCTTCACGAGCTTCGACAAAATGTGACTGTCCACAAAACACATCAATGTCTCCCGACTGACGAAGATGAGGATGAGGGTAGAATGCAGCTACTGTCTGTCCTTTGACAATCACAAAAGGTATATTCCGGCGCTTCAGGAATTTGCTGAATTTCGACACATCAAAGTTACGTTTCTCATTATCCTTCTTTACTCTCTGGACAATAGCCATTGCCTTTAATGTCATTTTTCTTCCTAAAGGTACACCATTAGCAATTAGACAGTTACAAACAAGCGCAGCAACACACTGTTTGTTAGCTTCAGTGATTATCTCTTCTATTTCTGAAGAATCCAACTCTTCAATCGACAATGGCGTCTGCCATAGTTCTGATTGCAGAATTCTATAAAACATCTCATTCATAGTGCAAAGGTAAAAAAAAAGTGATACTAAAAGACCTGTTCATTCGTTAATCTTCTAAAAATAATCGTTACTTACAGTAAAAATAATTATCTTTGTCCCAATAAGTTACTATAATATGAAGTATTTTATCATTGAAGACAATCGTCAACAAGGCCCGTTCACTATCTATGAACTGAAAGATAAAGGCATTTCCTCAGACACATTAGTTTGGGCAGAAGGTATGCCCGACTGGATGCCGGCCTGGAAAGTTGAGGAATTAAAGAATTTCCTCTACAACACTACTGACAAATCAACACCTCCCCCCTATACGCCCCCTGCAGAGGCTGAATCAGAACAGAAGATTAAGGATAGTGGCACGATAAAGACAACTAAGAAATCAAGTCATTCAGGATGTCTTATCATATCACTTATCATTCTGGGAGTAGGTATTTTCCTTGCCATCACAAATCCTGGTAAGCAAAAGCATACCAACCTTATAAAAGAGCGTGTCTTGTCTGCTATTGAAAATGAATTGACCAAAAGTAATAGTCTGGCATTATCAGGATACAGGATGGTTGGAAAGCCATTACTTAATCGTGTGGCAGATGGTCTGTTAGAAGAGTGTCTCGACTATCATGATTACCTCGTCTTTTCCACAACAACATTGGACTTTGACGGCAAAACACATACCGTTTCCTATGGTGCTGTTGAAAAAATAATCACCATGAACGAAGATGATATAGCTAAGTTCTTGAAAGAGAATCTGAAATCTCTTATTCCTGCTCCTGCCACAAATGTCGATGCAGGACAACCGTCAGTATCTGTTCCAGATGATAATGGTTTGGAACAGGACATTCAGGAAGAGCTCATTAACAGTGTGGGAAGAATAATTAAGAAACAAGTACAAAAGAATACTGACAGCGCAACCAGTAAAGGTGTGGGAAAAGTCATTGATGATATTATTGACCTCATCCAATGACCTTCCCCACAATAATCTCTGGCATTAAAAGGAAATGCCGCTGTCAGAAAGCGATTTTAAAATACCTTCAATAACGCCTCTTACTTCATTACCAATGCTCATTATGCCATTGGTAATGTTGTTTTTTACGCCTGCAGCAAAATAGCCAGCACACTTACCTTCCAACTCACCTATCTGTTTCCGCTGAGCTGGCGTATAGTCATGTTTGCTGATATCCTTTCGAATCTTCTGAAACTGGTATGCTGCCTTCTTCCAGTCACTGATTTTATAGAACTCACTATTATCACGAAGGTCATTAGACAGACTTTCTAACTGATTGATTGCATGTTGCTTTGTCTGGCATGAACTTGTCGTCAAAACCAGAACAAAAGCAAACAACAATAGTTTATACGATAGTTTCATAATCATTACTTTTTAATTATTTTCAAACTGTTTCCAGCATTTGTGCGGACAATGTATATTCCAGCAGGTAATGCTGCCATATTTAATGTTGTCTGACCACGGGTAAGCAAACCGGTAATTAATCGCTGTCCATTCAAGCTATAGACATTGACAGTTGAGGCATCATCGTCATAGACTTCCATAAATTCATGTACGACAGAAGGATAAACAGCAATTTTACCATTGCCTTTCTCTATCTTCACTCCCCTTATTGCATCTTCAATATTAGAATCGTCACTGATAAGAATCAGTCCAATACGTTCTTCTGCAGGATTCTTAGAAGTAATCACAAACGAGTCATCTGTATTATCCATCTGGAAACGTAGGCGGGTATTATCGGCATCTGGATTGTTAGGACGAGTACGTAACATCGCAGCAACCTTCGTATTAAACGTCTGCATCTGAGCCAGAACTATGGGATTTGTCAACACATCACCATACTCCACTTTCTTAAGAGTCGTACCACTGGGGAAGCTGACGATTGTATCACGCACCCAGAACATCTTTCCAAGACCATCGGATGTCTTACCCTGCTCGATAGCAAAGAAAGAGATGTCACCACGTATCTTCGTCTTATTCTGCACATCAAGTTCTTTCTGACGTTGTAACACGACCTTAAATCCCTGCGGAGTAACATCAAAGACACGCCACATCAACTGATAAAGAGAAGATGAGTAGATGGGAGTTGCCATGACTACAGGTGTCGTCGCAAATGCCTGTGTAAAGGTATAGGATGCGGTATCATTCACCATTACATCAGGCAAAATACCTGCCTCGTATGGCAATGTCCCTATCATTCCTGTTCCCTGCTTGGCTGTAATATAGGAAGAATATTCTGTCGTTCCACTACGGAATTCTGTCTTGTCGTATAATGATAATGGTTCGAAACTTGATGTGAAGAACTGGTACCTTTGATTCTGTTTGAAGATTCTGTTAACATGTTCCACCAATGCAATCTGGTTATTCAGATTACTGACACTTCCAAAGACAATGGCCGGCTGTTCCTCAAATGAACTGCTGAAATAGCTATATGCTCCTTCAGTCGAACTTGCTGACAATGTTCCATACTGGACATCACCATACTGATCCGCTTTTTCCGTACCGCTGATATTATTATATACTTCTCCAGAATACTTATCTGTCCTTAAGAATGTAATCGTGTGGATACGATAGGTATAAAGACCCGTGACGGTCATCGTATCTCTATAAGTATAACTGGAAGAAGTGTCAGTTACTGGTATACGGGCAATTATCTCCCATTGACCATTCCCTATCTTTCTTTCGACAAACATGGAATCCACCAGTTCACCGTTAGTATCATTCCATTTCAACAACGACACGCTGGAATTTGGATTAAAAGACAGGGTTAGTCCTGTAGGACTACCTACACGAGGACTCCTTGGAATATATTGCAAGTTAGACTTAAAGCCAATACCAGGATCCATTTCTGCAAAATACTTTCCTGTCTCTGTCAACTTACCGTTCTTATAAATCTTCGAAGGATCCCGTTCACTGTTCCAATAGGCATAACGCTCTATATAATTCCAATCATTCAGATTCTTGAAAATACGCTTCATCACCACAGCGTTGTCTGCTTCAGTCACTCCACTTGCAAAAGCGCCATTGTTATTCCAGGAAGCACCCCATACAAACTCAGAAATCCAGATGGGGCGACGATAATTGTTATACCACCCCTGCAGATTACCAAAACTTCCCTCTGGCCAGTAGCAATGCATGTCTAAGATATCACATCGCCATCCACGGGCATCAATCGAATCCATAAACTCTCTCAGCCAATTCAGACTGCCATCATGAGATGAAGGAGAGCAGAGTCGCATTCCTGTTCGCATCAGATTCTCCCAGTTTGCCAACACTTCTTTAACACTCTGCGGATGGTCGTCGGCAGAGTTGCCTGGTTCATTGTTTGTCTTCATGTGAGGAGAATATGTCACGCTGCCACATGCCGCAGAACTTGGCCAGTCTTCATAGATATGGTTGGGTACACATTCTGTGTCTGGACTTCTGTCTATGCCGGTTGCCCAGTCATAACACCAGGAGGCATTAAGGGCAGAGACAGCCTCTGCACGCGTATCGCTGGCTAATCCCTTCTTACTGGCATCATTCCATTTGAATAATCTGTAAGAAGATATCTTATTCTTCAACACAGCAGGTAGTACACTAACCTCCAAATCTGCCTTGTCAGCAATAAAACAACGGCTATAGCCTCTTCCACCTGGCTGAATCGAGAATGTCACCATGTATCCTCTTTTCAATTTGAAACTCTTGATCCTGTTATTCAACTTAGCAGCAGTCAGTGTATTCATATAACCACCAGAATGCTCTAAGCCGAAGTCATTACAGGACTCACCTTCAAAATTTTCTTCAGAAAAAACAGTAAGTGGCTTAATATCACTCGCATAGGGCATGATAATAGCACCTACATTATACATTTTTACCTGACAGTTTCTGTTATTCACCGCCTTCTGACCATTAATTGTAATATATCCTAATTGCTTTAATGCCACTGACGGCTTAAGACAATCAAATATAATGACGGCATGATCTGTATTGGTAATATCAATACTGCCAGTTGTTGTGAAAGGTGTAGAGGATGAAATGTGGAAATCTACATCTTCACTCAATGTTATGGCATTAGTCACCTGTTCAACTGTACTAACGGTGTTGTCTGCAAGCGATGAAAGAACCGCAAGTAGTAACAATGACAAAAACACTATTCTTTTCATATTAATATATTATTTACGTTTACTAGTTTGATCGATTAATAGATTATTCCAAAAGATATTATTATATCCACAAATATACGAATAAAAAACGACTGGGATATAGCCATCTCTCTATTATTAAGAATTATTAAGAACCTGAATTGAAGGCCAGTTGACAAGAAACAACTTCTCTGTTGCCCGGGTAAAAGCTGTATAAAGCCAATGGATGTAGTCAGGACGAACCATATCGTCTGTCATGTAGCCCTGGTCAATATAAACATGTGCCCACTGTCCTCCCTGTGCTTTATGACATGTTATGGCATAAGCATATTTCACTTGGAGGGCATTATAATAGACATCTTCTTTTATGCGCTTCATCCTTTCTATTTTTGAAGGAATATCGGCATAGTCCTCCATCACCTGACTGAACAGCTCATCTTGCTGTTCACGGGTCAGAGCGGGAGCCTCAGACATTAATGTATCCAACAGAAGCGTTACGGTCAGTTCGTTCTCATCATAATCGGGCAAAGACAAAGTGACATCTGCAAACCTGAAGCCATATAACTCACGGACATTACGCACTCGTTGTACGACAGCACGGTCGCCATTGGCAATAAAAGATATTCCCAGCTTTTCTTTTTCTACCCAATAATAGTTGTTTTTCACCACCATTAGCATATCACCGCGAGTGAGCTCTTCCTCTCGCTCCAGTATGGTATTTCTGATTCCTATATTATAGATGTTAGCACGTTTATTACTACGAGTCACAACCATCGTTTCATCCATCCCCACCTCACTATAGCTTGAAGCCAATGTCTCAATCAGCTCATTTCCACTGACCATCTGAATATCTGCAAAACCTGAGAAACGGATCTGAGGAAGTCCTGTAACTGAAGCACGTATGCGAGTAGCATTATATAAGATACCGCTGCTCTGACTCTGTCTCAGCACCTCGTTAAGATCTGCTTCATAGACTTTAAGCCCGTAGCCACGAAGACAGGAGCCATTGAGTGCCGGCGA
>Ga0247611_10006306_pt1 | contig 15271 bp, 10 predicted proteins | sample 177DNAGHGhighgp2_FD_192422 | JGI IMG/M metagenome (GOLD analysis project Ga0247611, IMG submission 192422) | Sheep rumen microbial communities from Palmerston North, Manawatu-Wanganui, New Zealand - 1770 DNA GHGhigh gp2 | ecosystem: Host-associated > Mammals > Digestive system > Stomach > Rumen...
ACGAGATGCAGAATCCAGCACTGAAGTGCATCATGGTGTCCGCCTATGGCGATATGGGCAACATACGCCAGGCGATGAACAACGGAGCATTCGACTTTGCGACGAAACCCATCGACCTCGACGACCTCAGCCTGACCATCGAAAAAGCCATCGAGCAAATCAACTACATCAAGGCCATGCAAAAGGAACATATCCAGTTGGAGTCCATCAAAGGCGACCTTGCTGTAGCAAGAGAAATCCAGCAAGCTATCCTCCCCCGCATATTCCCTCCGTTCCCTGAAAACGCACACCAACTCGACATTGCCGCCATGATGAATTCAGCCAAGGACGTGGGTGGTGATTTCTACGATTTTTTCAGTATTGACGATGAGCACATCGGTTTCGTCATCGCCGATGTCAGTGGGAAAGGCGTCCCTGCCGCCATTTTCATGGCTGTTTGCCGCACGCTCATCCGTGCCACAGGCATCAGGGGGGTGAATTCCGCGGAATGCATCTCCTACTCCAACAATCTCCTGGTTGAGGAATCGGTCAACAGTATGTTCGTCACTGTCTTCTATGGCATCTACAACTTGAAGACTGGCGAGATCAACTACACCAATGCAGGCCACAATCCACCATATGTGCTCAAGGCAGACGGCAGCCTCCAAAAACTCCCTTTCAGCAATAACGTCATTGCCGGTATCGTCGAAGGCTATCATTATACAGAAGAAACCTTCACGCTGGAACACGGAGACATGCTTCTTCTCTACACAGATGGTGTCACAGAGGCCATCGACAATGAATGTAATGAATATGGCGAGGAACGCCTGGAGTCTTTGCTGAAGAGCACCCCTCTGTCAAGTTGCCAACAGATGATAGATCTTGTGAAAGCCGACGTGAAGGTCTTTGCTGAAGATGCAGAACAAAGCGACGACATCACGCTGCTCGCCATCAAACGACTTTAATCACAGAGCAGCGTGGACAGAAAGCAAATCATAACGGCATGTGCAGGTATCTTGCTGGCAGCAACCGCAGCTACGGCTATTTTTGGCTGGCATTCTGAGCACAAGAAGGCAGAAGACCTTCAAGCTCAGATTGAGCGGTTGAAGAAGCAAGAGATGCGGTCGGCTGTGGACAGGAGCGTCAGCGCCCAAATGGAGGAGATAGCCAACGAGCAAAGGGAAATCTCCGACGAAAAGCGCGAGGAAGCCCTCCAGCAGACGAGGATTGCCAATGAGATGCGCCAGCGCTCTGAAATAGAGCGCCTCAACGCCATAGATGCAGAGCACAATGCCATTGCTTCAGAGAAAAAAGCACTTGAAGCCACAGCGGTTGCAGAGGAACAGCGAAAAGAGGCAGAAGAGCAACGAGGAGTAGCAGAACAACAGCGGAAATTGGCAGAACATCAGCGTATTCAAGCAGAGTTTTCAAAGCATAAGGCCGACACGCTGAGCTACATCGCCCTCGGTCGCTCCTTAGGTTCAATATCCACCATCCAAGCCCAAGCCGGGAATGATGATATTGCCAACCTGTTGAGTTATGCATCCTACCTTTACACCTCACGCTACAAAGGTGACGTCTATTACCCTGCTGTTTTCCAATCACTCATGCAACAGAGTCAAAGCAAGGTCACATGGACGCAACACGTAGGCGCAGTGATGAACATGGAATATTTGCCGGGAAAGGACAATACCCTTGTTTCAGTCAGCAACTACGGTGAAATTATCCTGAATGAAAGGCAAGGCAATCGGCTGCACTCAAGGATTCTCTTCAACAACAACAAGTTTGACTTCCGCGATGTGATTATCGATCAGACATCAGGCAACATCTATGCTGTCAGCCGATCTGGACATCTGGTCATCGTTTCCCAAGACCTTAAGACCATCAAGACACTGGAGTTCGACAAGGTAGAGCACCCCATGCGGCTACACAACCTCAACGAGAAGAGCATGCTGGTCGTAGGTGAGAGAGCCCTTGCCTTGGTCGACCTGAAGCAAAAGGTGGTCAGCAGTTCCAAACAACTTCCTTTCCGTATCACCTATGGTTCACGCAAGGAAGGACTGCCATTGCTCTTCGATGACCAAGGCATGATGCACTTGGTGAAAGGCCTCGACAACTACGACACCCGAAAAGTGCCTGTACCTGGGACAGTAACTGCCTATTGCGAATCAAAAAACACGGGCATTGAGGCCTACGGCATGAGCGACGGTACCATCTGGATTATTGACAAGAAAGGAAAGGCACAAAAACTCATCGGTCATCGTTCGCGCATTTCAAAAATGAAGCTCAACGGACGCCGCCTCTTCTCAGCCAGCTATGACGGGAGTGTGAACCTATGGATAGCCGACAATGAAAAAGTAGAACCCATGATGCTGATTGAATCCAACAATTGGATTTTGCACTTCTGCTACAATACGGCAAAAAGCACCTTCTGGGTGGGTGATGCCAAAGGCAATCTTACTGCCGTCAACATCTCTGTACCCATCATGATAGATACTATCAAGAAAAAAATAAAGCGCAACCTGACCCATGATGAATGGAATTACTTCATCGGTCAAAATGTGCCCTACGAGTCATTCATAGGAACAAAAGAAAAGGAGGTGGGCCCATGAAAAGACTCCTCACCGCTCTGACGGTCCTGCTCCTCATGACCGCTGCCTATGGACAAGGTATCCCATTCATCCGCAATTACACTGCGGAAGAATATCACGCCAACAACACCAACTACGACATCGAAACCGATGAGAACGGCAATGTGTTTGTGGCCAATTTCGAAGGCTTGCTCTATTATGACTATGCGGAATGGCGCATAATCCATACACCAGGCATCACACGTTCAACCGTAGTCTTCAGAGCAAAAGACAACACCATCTGGGTGGGCGGCTACAACTACTTTGGCAAGGTAGTAAGAAAAGCCAACGGTGATATTGCACTGAAAAGAATCGGACTTTCCGACCTGTTTAGGGGTGAGGTAACGGAAATCTACGAACTTGACGGAGAACTGCTGTTCATCGCCGACAATGGCATCATCTATCGGGTAAAGGACGACAAAGTTTCTGTTAAGAAGGAAGTTGACAAGGAATCACTCAAAATGGGTGTGCTCGATGTAGTGAACACAGATGCTTTGGAAAGGGGAGAAAAAGAAGTGGTCAAAAACGACACCGTACAGACCGTGTCATTGGACCATGGACTTCAGGCAATTGTGAGAAAGAATGCTGGCATTGCCATTGCCGACGACAAAGGCCACACGCTCTACACCATCACCGAAGACAATGGTCTTTGTTCCAACAATGTGGCCTATACCGCCTATGACGGGCGCGGCCATCTTTGGGGAGCCACAGGAAAGGGAATTTTCGTCATTCACGTTCCGACAGGCATCTCACATTTTACCCCATATGAAGGACTTACCGGCTCGGTCTTCTCCATTGAGTCCCTCAACGGAAAAATCTACGCAGGCACCGATGAGGGGCTTTTCCGTCAGAATGGTTACTGTTTCGAGATTGTCCCAGAAGTAAGACATGCCTGTTGGGAACTGAAAAAGAGCGGAAATGGACTGCTGGCAGCGACAGCGGAAGGTATTTTCCAAATCTATCCCAATGGGATTGTCCGACATCTGACCAACACCAACGCTATGGCTTTGTATGACGAGGGCACCCATATCTACAGCGGTGAAACAGACGGTGTCTATCAGATTCAACCCGACGGAAAGAACAAAAAGAAGCTGTGCAACATGGCAAATGTCAGGAAAATCGTAAAAGACAAGACAGGAACCATCTGGGCACAAAGCCTTTATGGGACGGTGTGGTACAAAAAAGCCGAGGAAAGCACCTTCCATAAATACAATGCAAAGGGTAGGGCTGAAACCATGCAGACCATAGTGATGACAGATGGAAAGGCAACCATCATCAGCGCCGAAGACACCACTCCCTTCCCCTACCCTCTGGTGTCATACGTCGATGAAAAAGGCATCACCTGGCTGACCAACAACGAGGGTAAAAAGCTATACAGATGGAAGGATGGCAAAAGACTGGCTGACATGGACCAGCTGCTGTTCCTCATCAACACACTGTCCATCCAAACCATCTACGCACGACAAAATGAGATATGGTTGGGAAACGACAATGGACTGACCATCATCAACACCCAAGGGGCAGACCCCACCATCAACACGATACCGAAACTCTACATACGCTCAGTAAGATTGGGCAGCGACAGTGTCTTATGGGGAGGATTTGGAGAAATGCCCGAAATGCTGCCCAAGCTCAGCCACAACGAAAACAACCTGCATTTCACTTTCTCTATAGACTATCCCTCCTTTAAATCACAAACGGTTTACCGTTACAAGCTGAACAATGGCAGTTGGAGCAATTGGAGCAGCAACACTTCAGCAAGCTTCGCCAACCTGACCTACGGCGACTACACGTTTTTCGTTCAGGCACGCGACCCCATCAATCACATCACCGACATCACGAGCATCAAATTTCATATCAGCGCCCCATTCTACTACAGGTGGTATATGAACCTGCTCTATCTGCTGATACTGACAGCACTAGTCTATGCGCTCTTCCAACTGCGCATGCGAAGACTGGAGAAAGAGAAATACAGACTGGAGGCCATTGTGAAAGAGCGCTCAGCAGAAGTCGTGAGGTTGGAGAAAATGGCCACCGCAGGCAAACTGACTCAGGGCCTCATTGACCGCATCCTCAATCCTTTGAACTACATCATCAATTTCGCAAAACTCTCCGAGGGACTTGTGAAAGATGCCAAGGCCAATGTGGAGGACGAGAAGGTGCATATGGACGAAGATAATTACGAAGACACGATAGATGTGCTGGATATGCTCAAGGGCAACCTCCAAAAAGTAGGCGAACATGGACAGAACACCTCAAGGACACTGAAAGCGATGGAAGAGATGCTTAAAGACAGGTCGGGCGGCATAGTAGCCATGGATCTGATGGCTGTCATCCGTCAGGACAAAGAGATGCTGCATGAGTATTTCAGTCAGGAAATCAGGGATTACAACATCAGTACTGTCTTCAACGACACTGAAACGCCCTTGCTCATCAACGGCAACGCCGACCAACTGAGCAAGGCCATCATGAGCCTCTTGGGCAACGCCATCTATGCTGTAGTCAAGAAAGCCCAAAAATGTCGTTTGGGCGAGAGCAAGGACAGTGCGTACACCCCGAAGATATCCTTGGAAATCACCCAACAGAGAAACGCCATCCATATCAGCATCCGTGACAACGGTATTGGCATCGAGGAAACTATCATAGACAAAATATTCGACCCCTTCTTCACCACCAAGACCACCAGCGAGGCTGCCGGCGTCGGACTCTACCTAAGCAAGGAGATTGTTCAGAACCATGGCGGAGACATCCAAGTCAAGTCTGTCAAAGATGAATACAGTGATTTTACCATCACTTTACCTGTAAAAAAAGCATAGCATTATGGAACAGATAGAACAACTTAAGCAGCAGCTCAAACAGCAGGAAAAATTGGCTTCTCTGGGCACGCTCAGCGCAGGCATTGCCCATGAGATACAAAATCCACTGAACTTCGTCATCAATTTCAGCAAGATGTCGGACAAACTGCTGGACGAACTGGCCGACATCGTGGAAGAAAACAAGGACAAGTTGTCGGAAGAAGACAGAGAGGATGCCGAGGACATCATGGCAGACCTAAGGGAAAATATGGCCAAGATTATGGAGCATGGCGGACGAGCTGTCAGCATAATCCAAAGCATTCTGATGGTGTCAAGAGGCAAGGAGAATGAGTTTCTGCCTGCTGATGTTTGCCAAATTGTAAAAGAGTATGTGTGGCTGTCCTATCATGCCATGCGTGCCAACTGCAAAGGCTTCAACATCAGCATCCATGAGCATTATGAAGAAGGAATACCCCAAATGAAAGTCATTTCACAAGACCTTAGCCGTGCTGTGCTCAACGTTATGAATAATGCCTGCTATACCGTATGGAAAAAGAAACAGTCGGAAGGCGAAGTCTATCATCCCGAAGTGTCTGTCACTGTGAGGACAGAGGGTTCCAACCTCTTCATCAGCATCACCGACAACGGCGAGGGAATGACAGAGGAAGTCAAACAGCGACTCTTTGAGAATTTCTTTACCACCAAGCCCATCGGACATGGAACAGGACTTGGTTTGGGCATTGTGCGCGACATCATCGAGAAGAAGCATGGAGGAAAAGTGTCCTTTGAATCCACCGAAGGCAAAGGCACAACCTTTACATTCACCATACCCATCAGGAAATGAAAAAGTTGCACCTGTTCCTCATCTTTGGGCTCTGCATATGGTCTCTTTGCGTCCATGCACAAGAGAGCACCTCACGGCAAATCTACAATCAGGCAGAGAGTGAATACGAAATTGGACGCATTGACCAAGCCATTCAGCTGTTGCAGTCCAATCTGGAAAATTTCGACGGTCTTCTCGAACAGAGTGCCTATCGTCTTTTGTCACTTTGCTATCTGCATGAGGATAAGGAAGATGAAGCCCGTTTTTATGCAGAACGTCTGGTGAAACTCAACAACTACTACAACTCAGCTGATGACCCAGCCCGTTTTCAAGACTTGATTACACAGCTTAAGGAAGGCATCACCACCACCATTACAACTGCATCCAGCCAAAGTGAGACCATCAACGAGGCTCCGGCTCCCATTACCATCATCACAGCAGAGATGATAGAAGAATTGGGCTACAACAAGCACCTGGGACAAATACTTGCCGCATACGTCCCAGGTATAACAGAAATTGGTGCATTGGTAGCAGGAGAGAATTTGTCGATGCACAGTGCATTCTCCAATGATCAGGAGCATATTTTGATTATGGAAAACGGACATCGTCTGAACAACCGTTTCAACAACAGCGGAGTCATTAATTACGCTGTCAGTACTGAGAAGATAGACCATATCGAGGTGCTTCGAGGACCCGCTTCCTCACTATATGGAAATGTTGCTTTGTCGGCAGTGGTGAACATCATCACCAAGAGCGGTAAAACAGTCGACGGAGTGAAGGCAAAATATGGTTACGCCAGCTACAACACCCACAAAGCAGACGTCACTATGGGTACGCAGTTCATGGATGCAGACATTTTTGCCTGGGCTTCCATATACAAGTCCGACGGCCAAAAGCGCCATTTTTCCGATGGGGAAGCCTATCTTCAAAAATTTCATTCCTTAAAAGAAGAGTACGTGTACTATAAGAGCACGTATTTTGATCCAGACATCATTTATGTTGATGGCTACAAGGATGCTCCGGCATATGATGTCGGTCTGTCATTTAAGTTCAGGGGGTTCGACCTGTATTTCAGCAAAAAGAATTTCAAGAAAATCTTGCAATGTACCAATTCAAGAGGAGGGTATTCCTATGAAAGGTATCGTCCCATCTTTGGTATAAAGCCTGGTTACGGAACAGAATCAACACATGCAGAAATCGGTTATACCAAGCAGTTCAAGAAAGTTAACCTGAACGCATCGCTTTATAGCGATTGGTATAGACTCACCAACTATGAACCGGAGATTGATTCTGTCATCTATCTATCTCCCGCCAAAGACGAAGAAACTGGAATCGCTATAGACGAGGATGGCAATATTGTGTTGGAGGAACATATTTCAAAGGGCTCTTTCTTCACCAACCATTACAGAGAGAATACGATGGGCGGATATTTCAAAGCCTCAACCTCCTACAATCTCGGCAACATGAAAGGAAACGTCTTGGCAGGCGGTCAATATGAGCATTATTCTCTCCAGTCTGTTATGTCTTTGCGGGGTGAAGAGGGTAAAACCATTGAAAGCGGCATACTCGATTACGATGAGATTGTCAGCGCTGGCAAGGAGAGCAGTCTTTCATTCTTTATTCAAGACAAACACTACCTCCTCCAAAAACTCATTCTAAACGCAGGTATCCGTTACGACCTCAAATATCGTCAGAAAGAAGATGTCGTCAAGACATTCTCACCACGATTGGCCTTGATGTATGTCCCCGATGATCGTTTCAGCCTCAAGCTTACATATTCAGAGGCTTATGCCGACTTGTCTTTTTTCTATCGCTACATAACAAAGACTGATTTTTCCAGTACGGATCCTCAGCATCTCTCAGCAGTGCAACTTACAGCTATGGGCAAAATTCCCCCTGCGCATATCAATTATGAGGTCAACCTTTTTTATAATAAATATGACAATTTGTTGTTCTGGTTGGAAAGAGACTGGGATTATGACATCAACTCGGGACGACTCACCAACGCTGGTATCGAAGGCACTGCCAGTTATGCATACAAGCGGCTTTCCGCCAGCTTCTCTCTCTATTACTGCCATGACATCAGCTCTGATGGTTTTTATTACAACTCATCCGAGAAAATAGTCTGCAATGTACCTCATTTCACGTTCAATTTACATGGGAGTTTTTTGATTTTGAACGGAAATGACCACGACCTTAAGATATATGGTCATGCAGCGCATACTGGGAAAAAACTTAATTACAGCGAGTCTAAAGATTTAGACTTCTATGTGGATGGGAAATGGCTCTTCGACCTCGGCATTCGATATCGCTACAAGCAGAGACTGCAACTCTCGCTCGACTGCGAAAACATTTTCAATACAGACCATTATATCTGCGGACCCAATCCACAATTTGCTCCTAAGTTCCAGAGAGGAAGGACATTGATGGCATCACTCTCCTACCAGTTCTGACAAAAGCCTTGTATTCATATCACATCACAAATTTGACAACAGACACTACAAAACGAACTATCCATGTTTGACCACATTTCAGATTTCACAACATGGCCGATACTTACTGGAATTCTCATCGGCTATATCGCCAACCGTATCATGAGCGGTGAAGGCAAAGGATGCTGTATGAATCTTTTCATTGGCATCATAGGCAGTTATGTCGGTACTTTCATCAGTCATCTGCTTAATATCGAACTGTTCGGCAAGGGCTATCTCACCAATTTCGTTTTCTGCGTCATCGGTGCCGTCTCCATATTATGGATTTGGCAGAAGCTGTTTGATTAATGGATGCCATGGGTAAGCATATTGCATTATTTATTCTGTCTTTCATGTTTCTGGCAACGCCTATCCGCTTGTTGGCAGAAAGAACGGTATGGGTTTATGCACCAGGGGAGTTGCAACACTTGTTTGACGCTAACGACCTGAAATACGAGAACAATCTGACATTGCAAGGTTCGATTAACGGTTCGGACGTGAAGGTGCTGCGTAAGTGGGCCAACCCACAGAGGACATTGAATCTCAGAGGCTGCCGGATTGTGGCAGGCGGCGAGCCCTACTACGAAGACTATACGACAGAAGATGACGTCATCGGCACATTTATGTTCGCCGACAAGGAGTTCAAGAGTCTGGTCTTGCCCAATACGCTGAAGAAGATAGGCGATTATGCCATCACGTACTGTGGAGACAACTTTCGCGGCCTTCGCATTGTACTGACTCCAGACGGAGCAAAAAAGGTAATGAGATAAAACGACATTTGTTTCGCAGAATGAGAGTGGGAAGACCGTCCTGGGGCATAACTTCAACTGACCGTGAGATGGCCATTCACACCATCAGACTGGTCAAGAAACTGGGATGGGACATCGTCCGCAAGAAATAAAATGCAAAAAATCATCTTTTTTTGATATATTATCACATTTCATTCTCTCTCTTATAGTACCTAACCAATTATCGAAAAATGAAAAAGGAAAACAAGTACACGCCGAAACCCATCGACACCTCGGACATCATACTGCCTGAAGACCTTGCCGAACTTGCTGAACAACTCGCCAAAAACGTCCATGAGGTATGGTCGCAAACAAGGATGGAACAAGGTTGGACCTATGGTGAGGAGAGAGATGACCTGCAGCTGAAACATCCTTGCCTCATTCCCTATGAGGAATTGCCTGAAAGTGAAAAACTCTATGACCGCAACACATCGCAACAGACGCTGAAACTGATTATGAAACTGGGATTCAGGATTGTGAAAGAGTAACAACAAATTCCCTCTGATAAGCGACAAGAAACGAGAAAACAATGAAATGTTCGAACTGCCAATCCACAGGCCACCAGTCTGAGGCCATTTTTTGCTGTCACTGCGGTGCTTCACTGACAGGAAGGGAATGTCCCGTCTGCCACTCCACCGACCATCAACCTGAAGCAAAATTCTGTTTCCACTGTGGTGCGCCCCTTCCTTTTGGGGAATGCCCGACCTGCCACTCTACCGACAATTTGCCTGAGGCCATGTACTGCTGCCATTGCGGCGCCTCACTGAACAAAAACAAAGAGGGAATTCCAAATGATGAACCCGCACCTATATCCGCACAATTATCACCAATTATCAATCAACTTATTGACAATATGGTTGAAGTGAAGGGCGGCACCTTTTTCATGGGAGCCACCTTGGAACAAAAGGACGATTGTGAGGATGATGAAATGCCGGTTCATCAAGTAACACTCTCCACCTTCTCCATAGGCCGCTATCAGGTAACTCAAAAGGAATGGAAAGAAGTAATGGGCAGCAACCCTTCTATTTTCGAAAGAAATGACCAGCCAGTCGAGAATGTCAGTTGGGATGACTGCCAAGAGTTCATCCGAAAGCTCAATGAATTAACCGGAATGAATTTCCGTCTACCCACAGAGGCGGAATGGGAGTTCGCAGCCCGTGGCGGGAAAGAGACTGAAAACTTCATATATAGTGGAGATGATGACCTTGATGAGGTCGCTTGGTTTTATGAAAACAGTGGTGACGGATGGTTGGATGAAGATGAGTGGGATGAGGACAATTTGGAAGAGAATCAATGCAGGACCCATCTCGTAGGAAAGAAAACACCAAATGAGTTGGGGCTGTTCGATATGTCCGGCAATGTATGGGAGTGGTGCAGTGACTGGTATGGCAAGTACAGCTCCTCTTTCCAAACCAACCCAACGGGACCTGAGACAGGCTTGTACCGCATTAAACGTGGTGGTGCCTGGTACAACAAAGCTGAGAACTGCCGTGTCGCATACCGCGGCAATGCCGACCCTACAGATAAAGAATGCCATACCGGCTTCCGACTTGCTCTGTAATTGTTGATTCTACACATTCTTTAAAGCACACGACAATGAAATGTCCAAACTGCAATGCCACAGACCACCAACCAGAGGCCAAGTTCTGCCTTCACTGCGGTGCCTCACTGTTAGCCATACAATGTCCCAAGTGCAAAGCGACCAACCACAATCCCAAAGCAAGGTTCTGCTTTCACTGTGGTGCCCCTCTGTCGCTTATGGTGTGCCCCCACTGCAACACTATAGTCCACCAACTTGGGGCGAGATTCTGCCTTAGATGCGGCACTCAATTGGTACGTACAATAAATACCTGTGTTGAGTTATTTGAAGAAGATACTCCCATATCCACCCCAAATGGTGTGGAAGCCATCGACCTTGGGCTGCCATCGAGGTCGATATGGGCTTCCTGCAACGTGGGCGCCACCAAACCAGAAAGCATTGGCGACTACTATGCCTGGGGGGTGACAGAGGAGGATGAACAATATGACTGGAGCACCTACATTCACTGCAATGGCTCAGCCGCCTCTTGCCATTACCTCGGCCAGAGCATCAGTGGGACAGAATACGACGTAGCGAATACAACATGGGGAAAGGACTGGCAGATACCAACCCTTGAGCAGTTGTACGAACTCCACCATGTATGCTCTTACGAGTGGACCACACGCAATGGCGTTAAAGGTGGCAAGTTCACCGATCCCAACGGCAACAGCATTTTCCTGCCCGCCGCAGGATACTATGATGGTAACGACCTAATCGACTATGGTTCTCATGGTTATTATATAGCAGGCACACAAGGTTCCCGCTACAACGGCATGTGTTTCGTTCTCTCTTTCTACGATGGTTATGCGCACTGGAGCAACAACAACAGTCGGTGCAATGGTTTTTCTGTCCGTCCCGTCACAAAATCCACCAAAGTATGGATAAGAGGTGATGAATGAGGACCGACAACAATCCTTATCATCAATATGCACCATCTTACCGTGCGATATATTTCTTTCCCTTCATGATATAGAGATGGCCCGGCTTCGGGTGTGCCGTCTTCTTCCCATCGATGGTGTAGATGGGTGAATCGGGCATCATGCTATCATTGCTGAGCGTGGTGATGCCTGTTGTCGTACCTATCGACACCTTGCTGAGCCTTATGCCGTGCCCTTGCAGGACGATGCCTTTCTGCTTTATGATGGCAAGTGTCGCCTCGCTGAAAGCCAATGCTGTGACATGGCTTTCACCATTGCCCGTGAAGTAGTAGCTGCTGGGAATGAAATCGCCCGTGAAAGACTGGTTGCCCACGGTAAACGACAGTTTTTCGCTCCAATCACCATAGAACAGCTGTAAGTCATCATAGTCATTGTATTCCTGAGAATAGGAGAGCACCAGACGCACATCACTGCCCTTTCCCTCAAACAAACTGCCGGGTATGACAAGCTGCAGTCCATTGCCCCAGTCAAGCAGGGCATTGCCTTCCCAGAATGCCGTACCCTCTGCTACTTCTTCGTCATCTTGACTTTGCGGTTCCACATATTCGGCTTTTGCGCCCTCGATGATTCCGTTGAGGAAATAGGTGTTGCCCACCGCCATGTTCTGCGACCGCCTGAAGATGCCGAAATTCTCAGCACCATTGTTAAACTGGTTGTTGTCCCATGCGTAGGCAGCAAAACCATGCTTTCTTGCCTCACTCACCACGCACTTCAGATAGTATTGCATATTCTCCATCTGTGTCTGCTTGTCATTGTTGGTAAAGTGGTTCGACACGCCATATTCTCCCAGCACCACACCCAGTCCCTGCTTCATCCAAGTGTTGAAGGTACGGTCGAAGAGGGAGGTGATGGTGCTCTCTGTGCTGCTGGTGAGGATGCGTCCTTTGTCTTTATATGCCTCTCCCCAATAGTAATAGGTACAGTTGCCGCAATACTCATAAGGATCATAATAATGGAACTCCACGCTAAGGCGCCCTTCCACCTTATCAGCGGGGATGGTGAATCCGTTGAGTCCGTGGTAGGGACTGCAAGCGAAAGTCTGCACTACGAGGTTACGGTAGTAGTTCTTCCCACCTGTATTGCGCACGGCATCTACGAAGGTTTGGTTGTAGCTGTTCTGCACCGCTTGTTGTTCTGCACTGGGTGCCGACCAATCGACGGTTATCTCGTTGGTTCCTGCGAATATCAGCTTCTCACCATAGTCTCTGAAGTATGTGGCGATGCTTGTCCACAGGGCGCGCAGCTTGCGGTTGTTCTCCTCCTGCTGACCGTAGAATGGGTGGCGGTCATACCAGTCTTCGTGATGAGAATTGATGATGACATACATATTCTCTGCGAGTGCCCAGTCCACCACTTCTTTCACCCTTGCGAGCCATTCAGGCTTGACAGCCATCTCTGAGGTGTTGTTCACATGATTAATCCATCTCACGGGGATGCGTATGGCGTTGAACCCCTTTTCTGCCACTGCTTTGATCATCGCCTGGGTTGTCTTTGGGTTTCCCCACTCCGTTTCCGTTTTGGGACACTCGAGTGAATTGCCGAGATTCCATCCCATCACTACGTCACGAGTCCATTCCTGTGCGCTGAGTGTCATCCCCTCGTTGTCGGGTGCCACGGTCTGTGCGCTGCCACCGAGTGTGGCAAGCATCAATGCAATAAACAGTATAATCCTTTGCATGTTATCAGTATTTTCTTTATTTGTACGTCCACATACAGGCTCCCGTTGCCTGAAGCTTCGCTTAGTTATCTTACGGTAATGGGAATGACGTAGAACTTTCTGTTCAACTTGAAGTCAAGCATCCACTGGTCGAGGACAATGTGGTCGTCAAGTGCCTTGATACGGAGCGTATGCGCGCCCTTCCTCACCTTGACTGGCGTTGCCTTCAGAGCCTGACCACGCAGCACGTTTTGTTTCCATACCTCAGAACGGAATGGTTCCTTCAATGAGATGACTACAGGCTCTTGGTCATCAAGAGTCACCTGATAGCGCAAGTCACCTCGGTCATTGGGTTGTGTCGGTATCATTGCCGTATACAGCACGGCATCGCCCTCCTGTTCCCTCTTAAACTCATAAGTCACCTCACCGCCCTTAGGTATGGCGACTGCATTCATCGAGTGGCCCAGCATCTGAATGCTCTGCACGCCCTCTGTCGCCGAATGATAGCGGTAGGCATTTCGGGATACTGCATCATCGGGAAACACAGGATGGGTTAGCAAGAAGCCGTACCCCGGCTGATAGTCAGCAGGTGGCAGGAAGGGCAAAATCGGAGGATTGAACACATTAAGGTCACGAGGCATCATGTTCATAAGACCTTTCCACTTCCCATCGGCAAGGCTGTCGTTATAGTATGCCGTGAGTTGCTGGATTTCGCGGTAAGCCTGTATGGCACGTGCCGAAGCCAGCTTCGTATATCCCTCGCGGTTTTCCATCGACTCACCTGTCTGTCCCATGTACTTGGAGCGGGCTTTCTGCGCCTCAAGCATTTTCACTGCCATGGCTCGTGCTGCATACACAGGATACTTGACGGCAGCGAAGAAAGCGTCTTTCAACTCAGGACGGACGAGAGCCTCAGCTTGTGCTACCCCCACGCAGATATGCTCATAGTCGGACAAATAATGAAACAACTCACCATCAAACTCCGTCAGCGAGAACTCGGTATCGACAACCTGTGAGCGTCCCCTCGGATAGGCTTTTCGGTCGGCCATTTCCACTTGTGTCCAGCCCATGAACTCCGGTTTTCGGATGCCGCAGAGACGATAGAACTCATGCATGACGGGGAAGAGTTGTTTGCCAACTTCCTCACCAAACTGCGTGCAAAGCCAATGCTCCAAGTGCTGATTAAGTGTTGTCGGTCCTATCTTGTCCATATCCCAAGCCATGTCCATCAACAATTCCAGGTCGTAGGATGCCACCTTCACGTCATGCACGTTGACAATCCATACCCTGCGGCAATTGTGGTCGTAAGCAGCCTTCATCTCATTGTATATCAGTCCCGGTTGGGTAGTGGTCAGCCACAGATAGTCGTGCGGACGTCCCCAGTAACTGAGATGATAATAGACACCACCTCCGCCACTGCGCTTCTGTTGCTCGACATCCGAGAGACGAGTCATATAACCATAGTTGTCGTCGCACCACATCAGTGTCACATCATCGGGCACACGCAGTCCGCTCTCCATGATTTCCAACACCTCCTTATAAGGGATGAACACTTGGGGCACCCGTTCCACACGCTTGTCATAATACTGGCGGATGAGTTCCCGCTGGTCG
>Ga0247611_10006309_pt1 | contig 15269 bp, 8 predicted proteins | sample 177DNAGHGhighgp2_FD_192422 | JGI IMG/M metagenome (GOLD analysis project Ga0247611, IMG submission 192422) | Sheep rumen microbial communities from Palmerston North, Manawatu-Wanganui, New Zealand - 1770 DNA GHGhigh gp2 | ecosystem: Host-associated > Mammals > Digestive system > Stomach > Rumen ...
CAGTTGTGCGCGATGACCACGAGGCGGTACGTGCCCGCGGCCAGGCTCAGCGCCACCGTGCCGTAGCTGGCGTCGCCCTCCTTCTGCGCCACGGTCTTCACCTTCGTGCCCTCAGCGTCGAAGATGGCGATGTTCAGGCGCGAACAGAGGTTGGTGATGTCGGTAGCGGAGCGGGTAAATGCCTCTTGCTCGTACTGCGTAAAATGCAGAATGACGTTGGCATCGGCTGCGACCATCTTGCCCGTTGTATCATCAATGATGGGTTTCTCGCACGCTGCCAATAGCAGGGCGAGAATAAAGAACATGAGTTTCTTCATAGCGCGTCAGTCTTTGGTAATGGATACTGTGGCGACGGGGCGCAGGAAGATGGCGTAGTTGAAGTTGGCGTTGCTGTCGCTGCCGTCGCTCATGTAGCGCTGCCTCAGAGAAGTGTCTCCCTGCCACAGACGATGAGAACTTCTCGATGCGTCCTGCCTGTCACTGTCCCCCGAAGGAATGGCGCAAAACGAAACTGCCAAGGCAAACGAATAGCGTAGGCGTTGAAAAGAATTTTGGCCAAAATTTTAAAAATAATGGCCAAAATTCTGAAAATAATGGCCATTATTTTTTTTGCCCGTGCCGTATGCGTGGTGCGGAAGCGCTTGTATGGTGTGTGAAAGGACAAGTGAACGCGAATCGGAGGTGAACACCTCTGACTAGTGTTCACCTCCTACTCGTTTCTGTACGAGAACCGACAGCCCCATCGATGACAACAGGACGATGAAGATGAAGGCCAGCGACCATAGGGTGGGTATCTCGATGTGAGGCATGTTGAGTGACATGCCGGCCCACTGTGCAATGCCGTTGATGTACTGGTCCATGGCCAGCAGCATCTTCACGCCCACGAAGATGAGGATGATGCCCAGCCCGTACTTCAGGTAGGTGAAATAGCTGGCAACGGCGGCCAGGGCAAAATAGAGGGCACGCAGGCCCAGGATGGCGAAGATGTTCGATGTGAGCACGATGAAGGGATCGCGCGAAACGGAGAACACGGCGGGGATGGAGTCTACGGCAAAGGCCACGTCGGTGGTCTCGATGACCAGCAGCGTGATGAAGAGCGGAGTGGCCAGCCAGCGGCCTTTGCCTCCCGTCTCTTTTATGAAGAACTTGTCGTCGTGCATCTTGTCGGTCACAGGGAAGAACCGCTTGAACAGGCGTACAATGAAGTTGTTGCCAGGGTCGCCCTGCTGCTCGTCGTCGTGGGTGAACATCTTGGCGCCTGTATAGAGCAGGAACAGGCCGAAGAGACCCAGCACCCATTCAAAGCGCTCGACCATGGCTGCGCCGGCAAAGATGAAGATGCTGCGCAGCACCAGCGCACCGAAGATGCCCCAGAAAAGCACTTCGTGCTGGTATTTGCGTTCCACGCCGAAGAAGGAGAACAGCATGAGGAACACGAAGAGGTTGTCCATGGACAGCGACTTCTCTATCAGGTAGCCGGCCAGAAACTGGGTGGCCATCTCATGGCTGTCGACGGGATAGAACAGAAAGATGCCAAGACAGAACAGCAGTGACACGCCTATCCACACGCCGGTCATCTTCAGGGCCTCGCTCACGCTCACCTCGTGCTCGCCCTTGCGGGCAAACATCTTCAGGTCGATGATGAGCATCAGAAACACCAGTATGTAGAAAACAATCCAAGCCCAAAGGGGCAGTAACATTAAATTCATATTTCCTTTTTTCTTTATTATTTAGTTCTTTTTGATCACGAATTATACGAATTTGACGAATTACCATGCGGATAATATGGACTCGCTACGCGCTTGGCTTGTCCAAGAATTTCACTAATGGTCGTAAACGGGCGGAGATGCTTTCATTGTCCTTCGCGGTAGAAGTCGAGCGCCTCTTCTATCTCGGCTTTAGTGGCGGTCTGGTTCAGCTGCAGCATGCCCACGTCGCTGAGGAGCGAGAAGTTGATCTGGTTGGCAACATTCTTCTTGTCGTGCTGCATGAGCTCGAGCAGGGTGGGGTAGTCCGCGCAGGTAATAGCCATGCGGCCATAGTGTTCGTTGATGAAGCCGGCCACCTGGCGCATGGTGCTCACGGGGAAGCCCATCTTCACCGCACTGAGGTAGAGCTCGCAAACCAGTCCCCATGCTACGGCATAGCCGTGCAGCACGGGCTGGCCCTGGTGCAATGCGAGCGACTCGAAGGCATGGCCCACGGTGTGGCCCAGGTTCAGCGCCTTGCGCAGGCCTTGCTCGGTGGGGTCTTCCAGTACGATGCGCTGCTTCACCTGCACGCTGTCGACCACCATGCGCTGCAGCATGGTCAGGTCGGGATGCTCAAGGTCGTAGACGAGCAGTTCGCCCAGCATTCCGCTGCCTTCGCGCTTGGGGCTGATGAGCCCGTGCTTCAGCATCTCGGCATAGCCGGAAAGCAGGTTGGCGTGGTCCATGGTACGGAGGAACACCGTGTCGAGGATGACCGAAGAGGCATTGCGGAACACGCCCACCTCGTTTTTCAGCCCGCCGAAGTTGATGCCGGTCTTGCCGCCTACCGAGGCGTCGACCATGGCTAGCAGGGTGGTGGGGATGTTGATGCAGTGGATGCCGCGCTTGAAGGTGGCAGCGGCGAAGCCGCCGAGGTCGGTCACCATGCCGCCGCCCAGATTCAGCAGCAGTGAATGGCGGGTGGCGCCCATGCGTTGCAGTTCGCTCCATACATGGCACAGCGACTCGGTTGTCTTGTGGTCGTCGCCGGCCTGGATGACGATGGTCTTGACTCCGTTCATGCAGCCGAAATGCTGCACCACCGGCAGGCAGAGCCGCTCGGTGGTTTCGTCGACCAGGACAAAGGTCCGGTCGGCTTGGCATGCTGCCATGGCAGCGGCCAGGTCTTTCTCAAGGTTGGCGGAGATGATGATTTTCTGTTGTTCCATATCTTTTTTGCGGTGCAAAGGTAAGGAAAAAAATTCAAATAAAGCGAAAAAGATACTGGATAATTACGTGGCAGGCTGTTGTGGGGGGAGAAGCCCCTGCATCAGTGCGTCTCTGCACTGCTCCATGAGCCACTTGGGCGTGCTGGTGGCTCCGCATATTCCCACGGTCCTGACGCCGCTGAGCCATTCCGGGCAGATTTCCTCGGGACTCTCAATGAGGTGGGTGCGGGGATTCACGCGCTGACACTCGTTGAAGAGCACCCTGCCATTGGAGCTCTTACGCCCGCAGACGAAGAGGATGAGGTCGTGGCGCGCGGCAAACTGCGAGATGCTGGACATGCGTCCTGCCACTTGGCGGCAGATGGTGTCGAACGAGCGGAAGGATGCTGTGGGCGATATATGGGCAGAGATGTAGTCTACGATGCGATGGAACTCGTCGAGCGACTTGGTGGTCTGCGAGTAGAGACTGATGTCGCGCGTGAAGTCGAGCTTGCTCACGTCCTCGTACTTCTCGATGACAATGGCCTGGCCCTTGGTCTGGCCTACCAGTCCTAACACTTCGGCATGGCCGTTCTTTCCGAAAATGACAATCTGTGGCGTGCTCTCGGAAGGTGTTTCCTGTGAGGCCTCATGCTGCTGCTTGATGCGTTTCTGCAGCTGGAGCACCACGGGGCAGGTGGCATCGATAATCTCGATGTTGTTGCGACGAGCCAGTTCGTAGGTCTGGGGGGGCTCGCCATGGGCGCGCAGCAGCACCCTGGCGTCGTGCAGTTGTCGCAGTTGGTCGTGGTTGATGGTGATGAGTCCCAACTGTTGCAGCCGCTCGCACTCTATGCTGTTGTGCACGATATCGCCCAGGCAATAGAGGGTGCCGCCGCGGGCAAGTTCTTCCTCGGCCTTCTTGATGGCGGTGGTCACGCCGAAGCAGAAGCCGCTGCCATTGTCAATCTCTATCTGTAGCATTTTCTTTTGTGAGGGGAATGGGTCTAATGGGGGAATGGGCTTTATGAATTCTTCAAATGATTGAAATAAAGATTGAGCAAATCCTGGGCGGCTACGAAGCTGGTCTTCCTGCCTTCCAGCACCGACTGTTCGGCAGCCTGCAGCTGTTGCTGGATGGTCGTGTTGTTGTAGAAGCTGTTCTTCAGGTGCTCGTTGATGCTCTCATACATCCAGTACTTCGACTGCTCGTTGCGGCGGTGCTCAAAGTATCCGTTGTGCTTGACGAAGTCAAAATACTCGTAGATCATGTCCCAGACTTCTTTGACGCCGGTGCCATAGAAGCCGCTATAGCACAGCACCTTGGGCAGCCATCCGCTTTCGGGCATGGGGAAGAAATGCAGCGCGTTGCGGAAATTGGTGGCAGCCATCTGGCAGCGGTCCACATTGTCGCCGTCGCACTTGTTGATGACGATGCCGTCGCTGATTTCCATGATGCCGCGCTTGATGCCCTGAAGCTCGTCGCCGGTGCCGGCCACCTGGATGAGCAGGAAGAAGTCGACCATGGAGTGACAGGCGGTCTCGCTCTGACCCACGCCCACGGTTTCGACAAACACCTTGTCGAAACCGGCGGCCTCGCAGAGAATGATGGTCTCGCGCGTCTTGCGAGCTACGCCGCCCAGTGAGCCTGCCGACGGGCTGGGACGGATGAACGAGTCGGGATGGACGCTGAGCTTCTCCATGCGCGTCTTGTCGCCCAGGATGCTGCCTTTGCTGCGTTCCGATGACGGGTCGATGGCCAGGACTGCCAGGCGGCCGCCCTTCTCCTTGAGCAGATGGATGCCAAACTCGTCGATGCTGGTGGACTTTCCTGCACCGGGAACGCCGCTGATGCCGATGCGGACGGAGTTGCCGCTATAGGGCAGGCAGCGGGCAATGACTTCCTGTGCCTTCTGTTGGTGGATGGGGTTCACGCTTTCGATCAGCGTGACGGCTTGTGACAGCACGGTGACATCGCCCTTGACGATGCCCTCGACCATTTCGCCGACGCTCATCTCGCGGCGGCGAAAGCGTGAACGCTTCAGATAGGGATTGATGATCGACGGCTGTTCTACGCCGCTGTTCACTTGCAGGCCTGCATATTCGGAGCTGTTCTCAGGATGTTCCATGGCTATTATTTTACATTGATATGAATCACTACTTTGGCATGTTCCGGGTCGTTGGTAATCATCAGGACACGGGGCTTCTGGCGTGCCTTCTTCAGACGCTGGGGGGCTGCTACGATCTTCAGCTTCGTCTGCTCGCCGGGAAGCAGGGACTGCTTGCCCAGTGTGAGCTTCAGTCCGGAGGTGAACATCTGCAGGGAGGAGATCTCCAATGCCGAGAGCCCGGTGTTGGTGATGGTGATGGTGCCGTTTTTCTCCATCTTTCCGTTTACCATGCCCACGTCGATGTGGTCGGCCGAAAGGCGCATTTTCGGGGCAGACTTGAGGCCCTCGCCCTCGAAAGTCTTGAGGTTGGGCAGCAGGACGATGGAGATGGGCATCTCGTTCTCAGCCTGAACTTTCTCGCCAAGGTCTCCGGCCAGGTAGACAGAGGTCTGCGTGAGTCCCAGATCGTGGATCTTTTCCGAGTTGAGCGTCAGCACAATCTTTCCGGCCCGGCCCGCTTCCAGTGTCTCGGGAGTTGCCAGCGCAGTGAGATAGGGAGGCAGATGGAGCACATTGGGGCGCATGCGATGCGTGCTGTTGTTCAGGATGTTGATGACTTGGCTGGGGTTCTCGCCCTTGTTCACGTCGTCGAACTCGATCTGGTCAATGTCGGTGAGCAGTTCGCCCATGGTGTAGGGGTAGGTGCCGGAGTAGTCTTCAAAGTCGGCCAGCACGGCTCCGCGCATTCGGACGTAGACGGGTTTCTTCGAGGCGTTGCTGTAGATGGCGGCCTGCTTGTCGAAATGGCCCAGCATGCGGGCGTCGTAGGTCAGTTTGAGAATGAACTTCTCGCCCGGTCCCAGGCTCTTCTTGGGCAGTTCGGCCTTCGTGCATCCGCAGTCGGTCTTCACATCGGTGATGGTCAGATGGCGCAGTCCCTTGTTCTTGATTTCAAACTCTGCTGTAATGGGCATCATGTAGCCCGTGCGTCCACAGTCTATCGTGGACTTGGCGATGCTGATTTTCTGTGCGCTGGCAGGAGTCAGCGACAGCTGGGCAATGACGAATGATAGGGTAATCAGTGATTTCCTGTTCATTGTTTCTTTTCTGTAACGGTAATGGTTTGTGACTTGGTGAGCCCGCGGAATTCAGGCGAATAGGCACAGGTGGCAGAGCAGGTGCCCGTTTCGTAGTGTCCTTCGCGGTCAATGTAGTATTCGGTTTCAATCACGTGTTTCCCCTTCGGCAACATGTCGAAGAAGTAGTTCGTGGTGTTGTCCTTCGGCGTGCAGTAGTAACCGTGGCGGTAGCCGCTCAGCTGCTGTACGGGTTCCAGGCAGGCTGCACGCTTGTCGGTGACCTGCACGAAGTCATAGTCGCGGTCGGCCTCGATGGTGATGCGTATCTTGATGCGGTCGCCTACTTTCAGAGGTGAGTGTTGGGCAGGCAGCGACGTGCTTGCGCCTGCCATGAAAAGCTCGCGCTTCAGGCTGATGCCGCTGGCCTGATGGCTAATGTTGCCGGTCTTCTGCATGAACTGGGCATAGACGGCTCCCCACGACGTGCCCGTTGACTGCTTCTCGGCCTTGAAGGTCCCGGCCTTGGCTACGGGGAGGGTAGTCTTCGTGTAGCCGATGCCTGCCGTGGCTTCGCTGCTGTCGAGCGGCTGCCCGTCCATGCTGAGCACGGTCTTTGGCTGTGGTGCCAGTGCCTGGGCATTGCCGTTCAGGAAGGCGTAGACGGCATCGACGCTGTTCAGCGGCGTGTCCCAGCAGGTGGTGCGCTTCTCCTGAAGCAGCCAGCGTTGCATCTCCTCGATGGTCTGACGGTCGTTCGGCGTGAGTCGTTGCAGGGCCTCGATGGCAGCCACCTGCGTGGGTATGCGATAGCTGCGCCATGAGTAGGATGCCCGCGGCGAGTCGTAGTAGCGTCCCATCTCCTCTTTATAGACGGTCCATTCCTTCAGGCTCTGGATGTACTGGGGCGAGTTCAGGACGATGGCCGACATGGCTTTCTCGTAAATGGTCTGCTTCTTGATGTCTTTCTTGAGCAGGTTTTTCAGGTAGGAGTTGGCCTTTTGCACGTTGGCGGGCAGCGTGCGGCCGTCGAGTGCGCAGATGTAGAGCCACTCCAGAGCCATGTGACTGGGGAAGTGCTGGCGCACACCCTTCTTCTCTTGCTTTTTCATCTCATTGACCATCTTCACCATCTCCTTGCCCATGAACCGGAAGGCACCGTCCAGCATCGTCTTGGTTTCTTTTTGCGGGCCGGCCATCTGGTTTAGCCGCACCAGCATTTCACTGATGCCAATGGTCATGTAAACGGAGCCGCGCATGCCTGGCCACCAGCTCCAGGCGCCGTCGGAGGCTTGCAGTTTGCCGAGTTTCTCGGCAGCCGACGTGATGCGCTGCTGCATGGTGTTCGTGTCGAAGAACCCGCAGAGCAGTCGCTTCTGCTCGGATTCGTGCTCAGCATCCAATACCCAGGGCGTTTCGGTGAGCAGCAAGTCCTTCAGTTCCTCGTTCTTGGCGAGGTTGCTCTGCAGCGAGGTTTCATTTCCTTGCTCCCGGCTCCACAGGTCGAAGACGGTCTTGGCGTTCGGATTCTGACTGATGATGTGCTGTCCCAACAGGTTGGCATAGAGCGAAGCGGCCTGGCTGATGGCGTTGTCGTCGCGTGGATGGCTCAGCGTGGGCAGTGCCTGGATCATGAGCCAGGCAGGGTTGTTCGTGTATTCAACAGTGAGTTTGGCCTGCTGGGCGTCGGCGGGAATCATTTCTGTCAGGTCAATGACCTTCGTGCCGGGCTCGTTCTGAGTAAACGGCATGGTGACGGTAACCCTTTCGCGGTTGGGCAGGATGGGCAGGTAGTGCTGCTCGCCGTCGCTGAAGGATTCGCCGCTGACACTCATCTTGCAAATGAGCAACGAGTAGGCTTCCAGCTTGGAGGCATCGACGGGGAAGCTTACGGCGACCGTGGCGTTTGCTCCGAGCAGGCAGGTGGTTTGCTTCGTCCAGACAATCTGGTTGCTTTCAGGATCAAGAAGCTGCAGCTGGGCAGTACCGTTCAGTTCGCGGTCGGTCATGTTGAAAATGCGGGCCGAGACAATGCCTTCGTCCCCCACACGGAGGAAGCGGGGCATGTTGGGCTGAATCATCACGTCTTTCTGTGCCACGGTCTCGCCGTCGATGAAGCCGTGCATCATGTCCTTGGTGTGGGCAATGCCTAAGAAGCGCCAGGTAGTGAGACTTTCCGGCAGCGTGAACTTCAGACTGACGCGTCCTGTGCTGTCGGCCAGGAGCTGCGGGTAGAAGAAGGCCGTCTCCTGCAGGTTCTCACGTATCTGTACCTCGGGCTCGGCGTTCTCTATATCCAGTCCGGCGATACGTCCCTTCAGGGCTTTGTCGACGCTCGCGTTCATGGAGTTGTCTGTCGCTGTCTGCGATGCAACGGTTACTTCCTTAATAGGGCCGGCGCTAAACAACAGTGGTGCGCTTTCTACCCTGCCTGCCCTTGAGAGCGTGCTCTTGTACAGCAAGCGCGGTCGGCTGAGCCAGGGATAGGGGAAACAGTCTTCGTTGAAATGGCTGAACGAGAGGTCCTTCTCATAGAGATGGCCTTCGTGCTGATAGCCATCGCACTGCGTCTTGCCCCATTCTTCGAAGTGCCACAACAGCGTGCCCATGGGCAGCCAGATACGAGGTTCAAGCTTCCATACCCGTTGGTTGCCGGATGGCTCGGAGATCTGGTCAAGACTCTTGTCGTAGAGGGTGGCCAGTAATTGAGTCTGAGGCATAGAGCCTTGTGCCTTGTTTGTGGGGTATTGTACGCTCAGCGTCCACTCTTCCTGCTGTCCGGGCTTCAGTCGGTCTCGGAAAGTCTCCCATTTCATCGTCAGCTGCTTGTCGGGCAGCGGACGGCGAATCTGCATGCTGTGAGTATAGGTCTTTCCGTCGCGCACCCAGGCATAACTGATGGAGAGCCCGTTGCCGTATTCGGGCTTGTAGGTCAGTTTGCGGTTGATGAGTTCGTTGTTGCGGTCAATGGCTCCTTGCTCAATGATGTCGTTGCCCGCCACGATGGAATAGACAATATGTACCTGTTTCGACGATCCCACCTGTATCGACACAGGCTTGCCGTCGTTGGGGAACTGCTTTGCCGACACGTAGAACCAGTCGTCGGTCTCCGTGGCCGGACGCTTGTCCTGGAGCGAGAACACTACAAACTCCTGCTCGTGCTTCTTATCCTCATATTCCACCTTCAGCTCATGCTTGCCGCTCTTCAGTCTGGGCAACTCTATTGGCGTGTTTGACGGTGCCGTGAGCCATTTTCCCCCGTCAATCTGATAGCGAAGGGTGGCGTTCACATCGTTGCCTGCGGCATTCAGCATGTGCAGTTTCATCTTCGTCATATCCTCGGCCAGCACCTTCTCGGGCAGGTCTGCCACAATCACGCCATTGCGGTTGCCCAAGGGCAGTGACAGCTGTCCCTGATGCGTTTCGCCGCCCAGGTCGGTCACGTCGGCCTTGACTACGAAGTTGTAGAACTGCGGATGCAGGCTCTGGGGCAGCACCATGGGCATCCTCACCTCGAAGGTGCCGTCGTCGGCGGTTGTGGTCTCGCCGCTGAACACTTCCTGATTGTGCTCGCCCGCGCCCAGGTAGGCTTCCTGCCAGTAGCGGCTGTAGGAGAGCCACCAGAAGGCCATGTTGCGCATCACCTTGTATTTCACGGTGGCGCCCTGTACGGGCACGCCGCTGTAGGTGCGGGCCGAGGCGCGCACGGTCAGCGTGTCGCCATCCTTGTAGTCCTGTTCCACCTTCGGAAATTCCACCTGGAATGTAGGCCGCTTGTATTCCTCCACGCGAATACTTATTGCCGTTTTGTCTACCTCCACCCTGAACAGGCCCGTCAGTCCCGAGGCAGGCAGCACGAAGTCGGTGCTCACGGTGCCAAAGTCATCGGTGGTGAGTTCTTTCTCGTCCACAATCTTGCGGTTGGCATCGCGTAGCACGGCTATAACCTTCTCTCCTGCGCAGACCTTGTGTTCATAGCCGTTGTCGCTTGTGTAGCAGATGGCGGCCATGTGTACGGTCTGCCCAGGCCGATAGATGGCGCGGTCGGTGTAGATGTCAGTCCGATCGAATGACCGCAGCCAGTCGTAGATGTGGAACTTGTCGTTGGCGTTCATGATCGGACAGGCGCGGTCGGTATCGGTCGTGGCATAGACACAGACGGGGCGCTGCACTTCCTCGTAGGTGTAGAGGTATTCGCCGTTGGCGTCGGTGGTCAGCGTGTCAATAATATCGTCCTCGCTGAAGCTGTAGTGTGTGGCCAGACAGAGCTTTGCCCCGGCAATAGGCATGCCCGTGGTGGCATTCACGGCCACATAGCGCATCTTGTTGCCGGGCAGCGGCTCAACGAGCACGCGCACGTCGCTCACAAAGAACAGCGCACGCGATACCGATGTTTCTGGCTGGGTCTCGGTCTCCATCATGTAGACACCCACGGGCAGCTGGCTCATCTGCAGTGTGTCGCAGTATAGCTCGTAGTCCTTCTTGCCGCTGTAGGTGCGCGTCATTGTCAGTTCCGGCATCGGCTTGAGCAGTGGCGTCAGTTCCTCGTAGTCAAAATTGTCGTTAGGATCAAGCGTGGTGTTGCCGTCGACCTTCACCTTGTAAAGTTTGACGGTGAGCTGGTCAATGCCGCGCAGTCCGTACAGCCGCAGGCGCTGTTCCTGGTTGGGAATCCACACCTTGTGCTCCAGTTCGGCGTAGAACTGCCTTGCAGTCAGGTCGCGGCGGGCGTTGCGCAGCACGTTCATGCGCTCCCATGCCCCCCAGCGGCTGATGGCTTCGTCAATGTATGCCTCCTTCTGTGCCGCGGTGGCATCGGTTTGGCTGTCCATGAACATGTAGCGGACAATGGCCACCTCGCCGCATTCCGGCAGGTCGGCGTATGCGTTGGCCAGCGAGTCCAGCCGGCCCACGTAGGCGCAGTCCTTCAGTGGCATCGACCCTTCGGGCTCTTCCGTCTGCAGCAGGTAGAGCTTGCTCATGAGCTGGGCACGGCGGTTCCCGGTGGTCATGTAGTAGTCGTACATGGGTTGGTATTGCCGCGTTTCATGGCCGATGAGGCTCAGCAGATCTTCGTCGTAGATCCTGCTGTCTTTCGTCTTCACTACGAAAGGCTTGTAGACGTCGTCCTTCACGGCGGCCAGTTCGGCCGGATGCTCCATCGCCTTGCGGAAATAGTCATTGGCCATGCTGCGCCAGTTGTCGTCCAGACTGCTGTTGCTCTTGAATATTTTGCCCAGCACGGCATAGTAGACGGCTTTCAGGGCTGCGTCGTTTGTGGCTTCGGCCTGCTGCTGCAAGCGCTCCACGGCGGGCTTAAGCGAGTCGGGACTGATCATGGCCTGCACACGTGCCTGCTTCAGCCGGGCTTTCAGCAGATGTCCGTAGGCCTGCTCCTTCAGGGCTTTCTTCTCTATGGTCTGCAAGACCTTCAGCTGGGTTTCGGGCAGATCCTTCAGCAGTGCGTCGGATTCTTCTGTCCACAAAGCGTCGAATGACTGTCCAAACAGGTTGTTCATAGGCATGATACACGTCAATATGACTAAAAGAAGTATCTTCTTCATTTGCTGGTGTTTTTTTATTTGTCACATATTGTTGACTTGTTGTGCAAAGATACGCTTTTTTCCACGATAAGCCTAATATAGAGAAAAGATTTAACTCATTTTTCAAGAAAAAATCGTAACTTTGCACCGAATTGAGAACTTGTGAACAACCATAAAAAATGATCATGATGAAGCGTAGTGTTTTTTCCGTTCTTTCATTTTTGCTTTTCCATTCCTTGTTGGCCGCCCAGACGCTGGCCACCAACTATAAGGAAACAGGCAACGGAAATCCTGTCAGTCCTTGTGTGTTTTGTGCCGATCCCACCTCCATAGAATACGACGGACGGCTCTATCTCTATGGCACAAACGACCATCAGCAGTTCATCAAGAACGGCAAGCAGGGCTCCAATGGTTATGGCAACATCAAGTCGCTGGTCGTGTTCTCGACCGACGACATGGTAAACTGGACCTTTCACGGCACCATTGACGTAGGCAAGGTGTGCGGTTCGTGGTGCGGACAGTCGTGGGCTCCCTCAGCCGTTTGGCGCACGTCAGCCGCTGGCAAGGATGAGTTCTTCCTGTATTTTGCCAATGGCGGTGGCAGCGTGGGTGTGATCAAGGCCGATACGCCTGTCGGCCCGTGGCGCTCGCCGCGCAGCAGTGCGCTCATCGCCCACGGCATGGCCGGCGTTGATCCGTGTAACTGGGTGTTCGATCCGGGCGTGGTCATCGACGGGAACGGCACAGGCTGGATTGCCTTCGGGGGTGGCGACCCGCAGAGCAGCGGTTCAAAACTGATGCCCGGCAACTCGCGCATTGCCAAGCTGAAAAGCAACATGACCTCGCTCGACGGCGCAGCCGTGAACCTGCCGGCTCCCTACCTGTTCGAGGCCAGCGAGCTGAACATGATGAATGGCCGTTTCGTCTATACCTACAATACCTCGTGGTCCGACCGCAATGACTGGGGCAGCTACGCCAAACGCGGCAACCAGCCTGCACCGTCATCGTGCAGCATGTGCTACATGGTGACCGACACGCCCCTCGATCCCGACTCCTGGGAATATCGTGGCGAATACGTGCCCAACGAGGGCAACTTTGGAATGGGGTGGGGCAACAACCATACTCACCTGCAGAAGTTCCAGGGTGAGTATTACTTGTTCTACCATTCTACGCTGTTGGAACAGTCCATGAAAACGGGGGCTTCCGGCTTCCGTTCCATCGGTGTGAACAAGGCAACCGTCGATGAAGACACGCAGACCATCAATAAGATGACACTCAACAAGACTGGCGTGTCGGCCATACGCAACCTGAATCCCTATGACATGCAGCAGGCAGAGACCATGGCTACCTGTGGCGGCGTGAGTTACGAGGACTTCACCAACATTGTCAAGAAGACCAGCATCAATACGCTGGGCAATGATGCCTCGTCAAATCTGCAGGTAAAGATGGCCGCCGGGGCATGGACGCAGGTGCGGAAGGTGGACTTCGGCGCCAATGGAGCTGGTTCGTTCATGCTCCGTGCCAAGGGCAGCGGCACGCTCGAGATTCGTCTTGGCGGCAAGACGGCAAAGCCCTCAGCCACGCTGGAGTTCTCTTCGGGCTCTTTCGAAGATCATGTCGTTGAGCTCGATCCCGCCCTTTTCCGGAATGTGCGTACGGTGTATTTCGTCTTCACCGCTGCAACCAACGTCCAGTTCGATGCCTGGCAGTTCACCGAGTTCCAGACCGACGGCCTTGAAGAGGTACGGCGCACTGATGCCGCCTCCATGCCGGCAGCCGTCTACGACCTGAGCGGGCGCAAACTGCCTTTTGGCAGTCGTCGTCCAGGTATCGTCGTTGAGCAGTATAAAGACGGCAAAGGCCTGATGCAAAGCCGCAAGCGCATGTAGCAGGCGGCGTTACCGCTCGTCTACAATCTTGTAGTCGGGATATTTTTCGCGGGGGAAGATGAATAGGCGGTCGTCAATGCCGCCGGCCTTGAAGTTGCTGAAATAGATGTGGGCCCAGAAGAAAGCCACTTTGATGCTCAGCTTCTTGGGCTTGAATGTGCCCCGTTCCAGCAGGGCCTCGATGTGCTTCATGTTGGCATTGGCACCGGGCTTTGCATTCAGCGTGATGAGCAGCCCGTCGTCCTGCGAGGCAATGTGATAGTCGAAGTCGTCAGGGTTGAACTTGAACTTCTGTAGCAGCTTGTCCTTCTTGTTCACCTTCGGGTCGTGAATCTCCACGATACCCTTTCCCTTGCGCAGGATGTACTTGATGTCGCCGTTGTCCCAGATGATGCTTTTCAGCGTGGTCGACTTGCTCTTGTTGCCCTTGTACCAGCCCGATCCTTCGCTGGAGTAGATCTTCAGAATGCTGATCTTGTAGTCGAACGACGCTCCTTCCGGGCCGTAGATCATGTCGTAGGCTTTCTGGAATACACGTTTTGCCTGCTGGGCGTTCTTGCTGGGTTTTTGCGCAAAAGCCTCTTCCCCAACCCCTCGCCATAAGGAGATCGGTATGAGGAAGAGGATGGCAAGCAGATATCTCAAATAGTTCTTTCTCTCTGCCATAGTCACTTACAGACCATTAGTTTGATGGGTTATGTTACATTCTGCCGGGGCCACCGAAACCGCCGCCAGGACCTCCGAAGCCACCGCCACCGAAGCCACCGCGGTTGCCTCTGCGTTGTCCGGGATTACCGAAGCCGGGGCCATTGGCACCGCCGCGTCGCATGTTCTGGCGCATCTCCTTCGTGCCGAAGAGGTTCATGCGGTAGGTGGCACGCAGCATGACGTAGCTGTTGATGCTGTTGTACTCGCTGTCGTTTCTCGACATGGCGCTGATCATTCGCGAGAAGTTAGACTGCTGGTGCAGGATGTCGTAGAACTCTAAGCGCACGCTGAGGGGCTTGCCCGTGAGGAACGACTGTGAGATTTGTGCGTTCCAGATCAGCTCGTTGGTGTTGGCTGCTGCATCGCTGTAGCCACGGCGGCTCGACATGTTCAGGCTCGTGGTGAGCTGCATGCCCCAAGGCATCTGCATGGTGGTGTTGAAGCCGTAGTTGAAGGCCCATGTGTTCAGGTTCGAGTTGGCCTGCAGGGCGTTCGCGTTGTGGTTGTAGCGCACGCCGCCGTTCAGTTCCACCTCTAACCAGTCGTTGCGGCAGCTGGCACCTATGCGCTCGCCGATGGTGGTCGACTTGGTGGTCATCTTGCTCACATTGCCGTCGCGCATGATGTCAATGTAGCCCACACGGTTGGCATAGCTGGCCTCGGTCGAGGTGTTTATGTTGAAGTATCCGGCGGTGTCTATGGCGGTGTTGTAGGTCAGGTTGCCGCTCAGGTCCCAGTTGCCGTTGATGTTCTCGGGCCTGGAGGTGCGCCCGCCGGTCACGGGGTCGTACTTCACCATGTTGGCCACCGCGTTTTGCGTGGTCGAGAAGCGCAGGCTGGCGAAGATGAACTGGTAGTGGCTCTGGAAGAAGTCGTTGTAGCGCCAGTTGAAGCTCTGTGTGAACGAAGGCTTCAGGTTGGGGTTACCGCTTGTGATGTTCAGGGGGTCGGAGTCGTCGGTGATGGGGAGCAGGTCGCTCATCGAGGGCTGGCTGGTGTTGCCGCGATATTCGAAACGCATGTTGCCGCGGTCGCTGAGCTTC
>Ga0247611_10006310_pt1 | contig 15268 bp, 13 predicted proteins | sample 177DNAGHGhighgp2_FD_192422 | JGI IMG/M metagenome (GOLD analysis project Ga0247611, IMG submission 192422) | Sheep rumen microbial communities from Palmerston North, Manawatu-Wanganui, New Zealand - 1770 DNA GHGhigh gp2 | ecosystem: Host-associated > Mammals > Digestive system > Stomach > Rumen...
GAAATATTAAAAATAATATTAATGAAATATTAAAAATAATATTAATGAAATATTAAAAATAATATTAATGAAATATTAAAAATAATATTAATGAAATATTAAAAATAATATTAATGAAATAATATTTTAATATTTTTTTTAATCAAATATTGTACTTAATTTATGTTTCTTTTCAAGAGCATAATCACAAATTATACTTATTAAATCAATACATATTTCTTTTTTAGTTAAATCTAAATTTATTTTTGGTAAATATTTAACTAATTTCGAAATATCAAAACTAATACAATTTAATCCAGTATTAATTTTTCTTTTGTCACTATATATCATAGTATTTTCTATAATTATAACACGCAAAGACCATAAGCTATCATCAGCTTTATTATTAGCATAAGTTGTAATTTTAAATCTATAAGGTATTTCAGGCCATTCCACTAAATCTCCTTTTTTAACTGTTAATTTTATTACGTCTTCACTATCCTTTAAATAAATTTTATTACCTACGTATACTCCTGCTATTTTTTCAAAATCTCTACCTTCTGTGCTATGATTTTTTACAAAATTTTTATTATCATCAGCATAATATTCATCATGTATAGCATAAATAGCTTTCCAAAATATTGGATATTTCATAATTTCACGAGGATTATTATTTAATAATTTCATTAATTTATATAAATGATTTTTAATACTAATTACATCATTAGTTTTAACAATATCAATTAATTTTTCGACACCACTCTTAATATTTTTACCTTCAATTTTAATAACGCATAAATCAGAAAATTTAAATGTTGGGCACACAATATTGCTATTCTTTTTTTGTGTGACTAATGTGGGTATATAGAAATATTTACTTAAATTTTTATATTTAAATATTTTTACAAAATTATTTTCTGTAATTAAATTTTGTATATACTCATCATCAAATTTAGAATAATCAATATAACTCAAAGCATTTAATGTACTTTTAATTCGTTGTATAAATCCTTCTTTTGTCCATGGATACTCGTGACTTAAATCCATTCTATGAACAACAACACCTAATTCCTCATTAACATCATTCATGAAAATATTATATGTTTTATCATTTTTAATCTTAATTTTACCATTAAACAAATCATCAGTAATACTATTTTTATAAAGTTTATCAATTGCATCAATGATTTCATTATTTAAAATATTTTTAATCATATAATACTTTGTTTCCAAATCAATTCCTTTTTCATTTGGTGAATGAACTGTCATTGTATATATTTTAGCGATTCTTTTATTTTTTGGTAAAAGTGAATGACTGGCAATTCTAACAATTCTACCACAAATTTGTTTCCATTTACTCATATTAGATATTTTATTTAAAATAATCATATTTGTAGTATTAAAGAAACTAACACCAGCATAAGCAACACTTGAAATCATTAAAACAGAAATAACATTACCTGTTATATTATTAGGATTATTCCAAATTTCAGTAATTTTTTTACGTGTATTTTCTGGTATATCACCACTTAAAACAGCATATGACATAGGAACAAAAGCATGGTTTGATTGATGCTCAGAAAGTGTAATACCACATCTTGTACATCTTGTATTTGTATTTATTGGTGTTCCATATTCGACATAACCATTTATTTTTAAATATTCAATGTATTGTTTTAAACCTAATTTAGCAATTTTATCATGATAGCATACAACCTTTTCTCCTCTTAATGTATTATAAATACATAATCTCACCATTTCTGCTCCTATTGCTGAATAATTTTTTAAATTTGGATACAACAAACCTTTACCAGTATAAACACCTCCCGAATAATAAATATCGTCTGTTGATGTTAAATAGCCATCATGCAATGATGAACGATTTTCATCTTCATTTTCATTTAAATCAATTTCACCATTTAAATATTCATCATATTTTTGAAGTTGTATACCTTGTAACGGTACAGAATATATGACCATATCTTGATTTTCATTTTTAATTACACGATTTCCTAAATGCCAAACAGTGGGAACAAGAGGATTGTCTGATTTAATAACTAATCTATCTAAATTTATTTCGCTCGTAATTGTTTCATCATTTTTATCTAACTGATATTTTAATATTTTTTCATTTTCTACTAATTCAGACGATTCAGAAAGTAATAATTTTACTTTATTTAATGTTGATGAATTTGTATTAGAGTTATTTGAATAATATAAAAATTTGTCATATAAGAAATCAGAAATCTCATTAAATTTACTCATGTTTAATGTACGAATATTTGTATCCATTATTACTTTTTCAGTACAATAATCGTTTTCATTAATAAAATTATCGGGTTTCAATACAGAATATATTGAAGCTAATTCACAAATATTATTATTAATAATTGTACCTGATAAGAATACAAAACGAATATTATATTCTTCTGCCTTTTTAATTAATAAACCAATTACAAAACCATAAGTGTTCATACCTTGTTGATTCCATAAGTGTTGGCATTCATCAATAATAATTAATGAATTACGTAATGAATTTAAAAAGTCTTGAGATATTACTAATTCACCATTTTTCCAACCTTGTATTAATGAATCAACATGTTGTACATATTTTTGTTCATCAAGAGTAGGAAATACCATATTAAAAATTGATTGAAAATTTTTAAATATAAAGTTTTTATTAATACTTTTTTTCAATTCTTTAAGTTCATTTTCTCCTTCTTCACGTATTTCTTTAAAAGGTGAATTCATTTTTTCCTTTATATTGTTCATTTGTTCATTAGTTGTAAAATGAAATTCAGGTCGTAAAATATCATTTTGAAAAGCATTAATTGTAACCCATGATCCCAAAACAACAATTTTATTATATTCAATTGCTGTATGATTTAAAAATTTCATTTTATTTAGCTGTTTAAGATAATATGTAGCAATGAATATAGCTGTAGCTGATTTACCTGTACCTAAACCATAATTACATATTAATGTTCTATTACCGCCATCGAGAAAATAATACTTAGGCATTGTTTGATAATAACGAAGAATAAAATGATCTGAATTACTTGCAGTTTTAATAAATGTATCATATATATTAGAAACATTACCACCGGTTACATTATTATCAACATACTTTATGCGATTAGATTTAATCATTTTAATTAAATAAAAAAATGAAATGATTTGATGATGTTACCAATATTATTTTAAATAATAATAGTGCATTAATTTTAATGATTTTAATAATATTAATTTTAATGATTTTAATAATATTAATTTTAATAATTAGAATAATAATATGAATAATAACTGAATATTAATTGATATTAATTTTAATAATTAGAATAATAATATGAATAATAACTGAATATTAATTGATATTAATTTTAATAATTAGAATAATAATATGAATTTATCAATAATATTAATTTTAATAATTAGAATAATAATATGAATTTATCAATAATATTAATTTTAATAATTAGAATAATAATATGAATAATAACTGAATATTAATTGATATTAATTTTAATAATTAGAATAATAATATGAATTTATCAATAATATTAATTTTAATAATTAGAATAATAATATGAATAATAACTGAATATTAATCGGATATTGATTTTAATAATTAGAATAATAATATGAATTTATCAATAATATTAATTTTAATAATATGAATAATAATTAAATAATTATTAAAATCATTCACGCATATTTCATTTTAACATTTACTTTCATATTATCATAGTTAATTTTATTTTCATTTTTATCATATTTAAATATAAATTTTTTTAAAAAATTAGTGTTTATATTTTTATATGAATATAAATTTTTGTAAGTATTATTTAAACCTTCAATATCATTACAATTATTACATTCTATACAATTAACACTATTGCTACATTCTATACAATCTTTACATTTATTGCAATCTATACAATCTTTACTTTTATGACAATTAATACAATTTTCACAGTTTACACAATTTTCACAGTTTACACAATTTCTACAATTAATACAATTTTCACAGTTTACACAATTTTCACAATTAGTGCAATATTCGCAATCAATACATGTATCACTTTTAATACAATTTTTATTAGTCTCCATATTTATTTATTTTTTAAAAAATGAATAACAATATTAATTCAGCAATACGAGATTTACAAAATGCTGTATATTATATTGATACAAGAGGTAGATATGCTTCATTGCCGGATAATAATAGTATGCGAATAGATTTATTATCGGCAAGATTAGAACAAATAAACGAAAAAATAGATCAAAGTGGTGGAGTAAGTGTAGAAGATGTAAATAAAATGGTTAATTATTTAGATGGAAGTGCTACGATTTCTGAATTTAATCCTCCTGCTGGTGATATTATTCAAGTTGAAGATACCGATCCTCATAAAGGTGAATATACTAATGTTAAAGATACATTACAATTAATTTATTCAAAACAATCAAACGATAGTCGAACAGGAATAGTAGTAGATAGTATGGATCCATTTATAGCAGCAGTTGTCGCCAGTGATTTTCCAAGACCACCTGATTTAACTGAAGAAAAATATAGAGATGATATGAGTAAATATCCTAATACTTTTCCATATCTTTACACACAAATGAGATTTACATATGATAAATTATTTGAACGTGAAACAGATTTCAATGTATTTACTAATATGATACCCGAATAAAAAAATTAAATTTATATTAATAATATTAATATTCCAATTAAAATTATGTTTGATAATGTTCCATTAGATGATTCATTATTATTACTGCTTTGTTCTGATTTATGATCACTACTGCTCTTATCATCTGGTTTAATATCACTACTTTGTTCTGGTTTATCATCTGGTTTATGATCACTACTTTTATCATCAGGTTTAATACTACTGCTTTGTTCTGATTTATCATCTGGTTTATGATCACTACTTTTATCATCAGGTTTAATATCACTACTTTGTTCTGGTTTATCATCAGATTTATAATCGCTACTCTTATGATCATCACTATTTTCATTAGATGATTCTTTTACTTCACATGTTTTAAAATCATATGTAATGTTATAAAGATTTGTAACACATTTATTATCGAAATTACCAAATTTAATTATAGTATATTTTTCGTCATCACAATAATAATATGTTCCTAAACAAGAATAATATAAATTTGTATTTCTTACATCATCATATATATCAGCACAGTATTTATATGTTGGTATATCAACAGCTCTAGGCGAATATTGTAATTTATATTTAGCAGATTCTTTTAATATTGAATAATTTCTATAACCTAAATCAAAATATTCATACATGTAATCATCGTTTAATGTTGGTAAATAATTCGTAACATTAAATGGTGCTAATTCATGTATAGCAAAAGCCTTAACTTGTTTTAATGATTGTCTCAAATAGTTATTCATATAAGTATCACCAATAATTCTAATATCTACATTAGCAGGATTATATTTCTTAGTTACTTCAATTTCTTGTATATCTATTACATCCTCACATTTAATGTCTTCGCCATCTTCATAATTTATAACTTTGCTACAATTATCGATATTAATATATTTTGTATCATTTTCAATTTGACATGTTTTAACACGGTAATCATAATTTTTATTAATAAATTGAAGAATTGTATTTAACTTATTATAATCTAAACCTTTGGTATAATGAAATATAATTCTAAACTTATCTTTTTGATTAGTAAAATTTTTCATAATATTTACTAAATCATTATTAGATAAAGGAATTAAATTATGAAAAGTTATATTATCGTTATTAATTTTATAAGTAAAACCAAAACATTTATTAAGATTTTCACATTTATGGCGAGTTACAAAACTTATAAAACGATCATTTTTTAATTTTATATTTTTAATATTAATATAGATAGGTATATTAATAAATTTATAAAAATTAGAATATTCATCTTTTTCTAAATATAGATTAATTAAATCTAAAATATCTTGATTATATCGATTATGATATAAATTTAATGATTTTAATATATGTGTTAAAAATTCACTTACTGTATAATTTTTATAATTATAAGTATCAAATGCAGCATATAGCGATACCATTTTAGTTATTTGTTCGTCATCACGTATATAATATAAATCAATTTTAGATATATCTCCATTATAAAATAATCCGATCGATTCAGATGAAATAGTTAAATTAGAATAACGTGTACTGATAGTATTAGTAGTTATCTTATAATTGTAATCATTTTCAATAAAATAATTATTGACATATAAAATCAAATTATATTCAAAATCTTTTATAAGAGAAGTTTGCATCATTGGTATTTCTACATCGATACCTTGTTTTTTTAAAGCATCATTTATATTATCTATTGTATCTTGAATTGGAATAAATTCACCATCACAACTATTTTTAAATTCATTGCATATCATTTCATATGATGAAACATAAATAATAAATAAGAATAACATTTAAATATAAATTAAAAAAATCAATTTTAAAGTAATTCGTTTAAATTAATTAACGAATAATTATAATTTTTCCATCCTCCATTTTTATTACCATAATGAATAAATTTTAAAAATGCATTTGATTCATTTTCATCAATTGAAATATTTAAAAATTGAGCAAGATGATTTAATCTTTCAAAATCAAAATTATCATCAATTAATGATGAATAATCATTAATAATTAATTTAAAAACCTTTGCTGTGTTATCATCTTGTATATTTTTATCAAATGAAAGAATATCTAATTTAGATATATCGTATTTAATATATTCTTTAAAATATATTTTAAATAAATTCAAATATTCTGTTAATTTATTTAATTTAACTTCAATTATTAATTCGTGTATCTTTTTTACAAAATCATCGATTTCAACACCATTCAATGTTTCAATATCTTTTTCAATTAATTTTAAATCAATTTCATTTTTATTTGTTGATGTATTATTGTAAAAATTCTGTATTACATTAAATAATGATGTTTTATTCATAAATGAAACATTTGGCAAGTAATTCATTTATGATGAAATAAAAATATTATTATTCAGAATAATAAAAAATATTACTCGAAATAACATTTTTTTATAAAATACTTTACTTATTAATCTGTTTTAATAATAAATCGTTTAAAACATATATTTCATTAATTATTATTGTTTAAAATTTCATTAATTATTCTTAAATTATTTCATTTTTATTCGTTAATGTTATTCATTATTTTCATTCATTTAATATTAATACATTTATTTTTATTATATTTATCATAAATTAATATTTTAGTATTATCGATTTTCGAATTTTAATTCTTCAAAAAAAAAATATTATAAAGAATGAATTAGTTATTCATCTTTAATTAAATTTAATAAATTTTTTGTGGCATTGTATTCATTTTCAAGTTGTTCATATTGTTGATATTTATATTGTTCTTTTGAATCTATATTGTTATTAATATAACATTCATAAGCCCAATCTACATTATTTTTTAAGTTAGATAATATTTTTTCTTTATCGATGATTTTCCACTTTTCATAAAGATTGTAAATATTTAATATGTTATTAAAATGATATGCTATTTTGTCTATATCTTTTTCTGAAAATTTATCGAAAAGTATTAAATCATTTTTTGTATTTAAAAATTCAGTGAATACAGAAATTATATAATCATAAGAAGTATTCGTTAATAATTCATTCAAATATTTATATGAATTTATAGATTTCTTTAAATAATCAAATTCTTCATTAGATATATAAAAAATGTTTATTTTCATTAGTTTTATTCGTTATTTCATATTTATATTCAATTATTTTAAAATTATATATGTCTAAAATTAATAAATTATATTGTATATTTTTATTTTCAATTTTATTTTTTAAATATTGATAATATTGTAATTGATAATTCCACGATAAGATATATTTTTTATTTGTCGTTTTCGAACATTTACAATCGATTATATATTTATCATTACAAAAATCTAATTCTCCACCTGCTATTTTTTTGTCAGTGTATCCTTTATGATATACCATATCTTTAAATAAATCTTTTAAATCATTATTATTCGAAATAACATTTATAAAATTAACAAAAAAGTTTTTATGTAAAAGTATAAAATCTAATAATTCAAAAGAAGTGGAATTATATTCATTATTCCAATGACCATGACATTGTGTCAACATATAAATATATATTGTGATAATGTCAAATATATCATAATTATTGCTATTAGAATTATATATAATATTAATTAAATCAAATGTTTCTCCATTAAAAAATTCTGTTTCAACAGTTTTATACTTATTAATATATTTGTCAATAATATTATTTTTAAAATTATACATTTTTAATTTAGGTATTAATTCATAATCACCACAAACCACATCTAACATTGATTCTTTACAAAATACATATGCTAATAATGTTTCAAAGAAACAACCAATTAAACAAGCATTTTTATCAATCATACACATATCATTTATAATTTTTTTATATTCTGATATAAAGATATCTTGTAATTTAATATAATGTTCGGTAAAATCTATTGGTATTTTCTTATTTGGCAATTTAGAATTAATTTTAAATTCAATATTTAAATCATTAATAGCTTCCTCATATAATGCTAATTTTCCTGGTCTTCCTTCATGTTCATATTTATTTATGAAATTATTAAGTTGAAGTTGTTTATTATTTATTTGTTTTTCTGTTGGAGTTAAAGTATCATATAGCCACATAGTATTTTTAATATTAATATCTTTTTCATTATTTATTAAAATATTATAATAATTCATTATAAGTAAATTAAAAAAATACTTTCATGAATAACAACATTTTTACAAAAATATGAATAATAACATTTTTACAAAAATATGAATAATATTTTCATACAATCATGAATAATAACATTTTTACAAAAATATGAATAATAATATTTTCATACAATCATGAATAACAACATTTTTACAAAAATATGAATAATAATTTTATTATCATTATTTTTAACAAGATATTTAATTTAACCTAAAACATCATATATCATATACATACCTATTACTGTAATAAATGTTAATATTAAATACATTAAGAATTTATCACGATAAACACGCATATCATCAAATGTCAATAAATATTCTAATTCGTGTAAATTATCTGTTATCATAAATTTTTAATTAAAAAAATAATCTTTTTTTTAAAAATAAATGTATTCTTATAGTGACGTAAAATATTCTATTTCTGAAAAGAAATGGATTAATCAAATTCCGTCTGACGAAATTAAATTAACTCAGGATATAATAATACCAGAAAATGTAAATGAATTAAGTGATTATTGTTTTTGTGGTTGTGAAAATATTCAAAATGTAATAATACCAGAAAATATTACATCATTTGGTTTAGCATGTTTTGCTAATTGTAAAAAATTAAAAAATGTTGAATTGTCATCAAAAATTACAGAATTACCAAATGATACTTTCTACAATTGTTGTGAATTAGAATCAATAACAATTACTCCTAATTTAAAAACTGTTAAACCAACAGCATTATTAAATTGTAAATCATTAAAAACAATATGGATTAATTGTGATAGTTATTCAACGTATTTATCATACGTAAGTAATATTAAAAATAAAGATATTAACAATAAATGTAAATGGAAATTTGTGAGTAAAAATAAAATATTCAATATTACTAAAATCGCTAATTATGATAAATGTTCATATTTAGTATTAAAGGATGTTGAGGTAATTCAAAATTGTCAAGGTAATTCATTAATATTCGTAGATATTATTTCTGATAAGACTGTGAAACTTTATGATTATGCTTTTAAAAATTGTAAGAAATTAAAATATGTTAAATGTATTAGTAATATTAATAATATTGAAAATGATAAGAATGATGAGGATGATGACCTGGAATTAAATAAATGTGGTCCTAAAGAACATGATAGATTACAACTTTCTAAAGGTTGCTTTATGAATTGTGAAAAATTATTACAAGTAAAATTGTATGATGAAAATGATACAATTTTTAAAGTAGATATACCTGATGAAGCATTTAAAAATTGTTTTGAATTAGACAATATACGATTTGAAATAAAAAAAGAATATTTAAGAAAAGATAATGAAATGAATAATAGCATTAAAATTGGTAAATTGTCATTTGAAAATTGTAAATTTAAAAATATCAACTTAAGTAATTGTACTGAATTAAGTGAGATGTCATTTATGAATTGTGATAAATTAACATTTATAACGTTACCATTAGTACAAAATATTCCTGAATCGTGTTTTGAAGGTTGTTATAATATTCGTAAAATTGTATTCCCTGATACTATTAGAAAAATCAGTGAATCAGCTTTTAAAAATTGTTATAAACTTGAAAGTGTTGATTTAAGATTTGTTAAAATAATCGATAAACATGCTTTTGAAGAGTGTTCAAAATTAGAAAACATCGAATCTAAAGAATTAAAAATAATTGATGATTATGCATTTTATAAATGTTATAGTTTAAAGAATGTTGACATTGCAATAAATAAAATTAAAAATCATGCTTTTGAATGGTGTATTAATTTAGAAACAGTTAATTTAGAAAATATTAAACAAATCGGAAAATATGCATTTGCTCATAATTTAAAATTATCTAAAGTAAATATTAAAGGAACAGTTAAACAAATTCAAACTTCTTTCGAGGATACGGAAATGTTAGATAAAATTAATATAATTTCTGATACAACTGAAATCGATTCATTGATTGATGAAAAATCGCAATCAAAAACAATTATTGATGTAAAATTATCAAATGAATTGAAATCAACAATGGAAAAAATCAAAGAAAATAGATTAATAATGAAAAAAATAAAAGAAGATGAATTTGATGAAACAAATAAAACACCACAATTGATTTTATCAGTACAACAAAAATTAATTAATAATAAAATTAATTTTATTGAAACAAATAATAAATACATGAATAAAATCAAAATATTAAAAGATACATTTGAAGTTAATCAAAAAAATGAACAAGATAATAAGCAATATGGGGAACAAATTAATAAAATGTATGATGAATTATTAGAAATTAAAAATAATTTAAATCAAAATCATGAAAATTATAAAAAGAATCGTGAAAAAATTTTATTACTTTTAGAACAAGATGAAAATGAAAATTAATTAGTTTTTTCTTTCATAAAATTTTCATAACGTTTTAATAATTCTTCATCTTGCGAATATATTTTATATATAACACCTCCTGGTTTTGTAAATGCTGTTGGTTGTATTTGATATTGATGAGCTAATATTTTTTTAATATTATCTTCATCTGGTAAAATAGATTCATAGAAATATGATACTGGAATTCTTGTACCTTCTAAATATTTCCAAGCAAATGCTTTTGATTTTGTCATAAAACATCCACGACGTATAACAATTCCTAATTTATCTAAACCAAATAAATTATCGGTTTTTAATGATTTATTCGCTATTTTACATTTAGGATTATCAAATGTAATACTATTATGTTTATTAGCTAATTCTTCATCTTTTACTAATAATTTCATTAAATCGACACTTTCATCTAAACAATGAACATTTGTAATAATATGTTTGTCGGTACGTTCACTTATTTTAGTAACTTTTGTCTTAATAGGTGTATCAGTATTAATCAAAGAATCAATTTCTTTGATTAATTTTAATTTTATATTTTTATATTCAGGAACATCATTATGTTCTAATTCAAGCTTAAAATGTAATAAATATGTTTCATCTTCTTGTGATAATGGAGGTACTAATTTATATTTTTTAAATAAATCATTAATATATAATGGTAATTTTGGTATCGAATCATTTTGAGTAATTATATAATTGTATAATTCTTCAAAATTATCAAAGGAAAAATCTTCCATTTAAATTAAATATTAAAAAAATTGTTTTATTATTTAGGTGGTGGTAAATAATCACTTGTGTGAGTACCAGATAATATATCGACTCGCATAACATCGGGCATGATAATCATCATTTCATTACGTGTAAAACCAAAATGCTTAAAATAAGCCTCATAATAGTCAGTTAAGAATTTATGTGCTGTTAACCTTATATCGTTTAATTCGGAATTATAAATTAACGGTAATATAGAACCTGTCATAATTCCATGATTATATGGTGACGCCATTTTATTTTAAATAAAAAAATTATTCAAATCATTAATTTTAAAATAAAATAAATGAATAATAAAACAAATAAAAGGAATAAAGATGAAAATGTAAATAAAAATTATTTTAAGCGTAAGTATCATTATAATAATTGGGGTAATAATAATATGAATAATAATATGAATAATAATATGAATAATAATATGAATATGAATAATAATATGAATAATAATATGAATATGAATATGAATAATAATATGAATAATAATATGAATATGAATATGAATAATAATATGAATATGAATATGAATAATAATATGAATATGAATAATAATATGAATAATAATATGAATATGAATAATAATATGAATAATAATATGAATAATTATAACAATAATCCTAATTATTACAATAATAATAATAATAATAACAATCCTAATAATAACAACAATAATAATAATTACAATTACAACAATAATAATAGCATACATGATTTTTTAATTAATCAGTATCTCATTGATAGTTATAATATTGTATATATTGGAATTAAAAATATAGATAATCGTTTTTGTTATTATATTTCAGCTTTACAACGATTACATTCGTCACCAACTTTATCAGAAAAATTATTAAATGATACTGGTGAATCTGATTTATTCTTTATATTAAAACCTCTTCAAACATATGCTAAAATAAACATCGATAATATAAAAACTAATATTCAACAAATTTATGATCAATTGTCAATAGATATACAATATACAATCGATCAATTTTCTGATAATATGAATAATGGAGGTAATCCAGATCAAGTATTAATATCATTATTATTACCAACTATTAATCATATATATGGAAAAGAAGTTTTAATTAGTGTAGTAAGAGAATTATATCTAAATCCAAATCGTTTTAATTTTCTTGAATATTCATTCGATAGAATATTTGATTTTAAAAAATTTAAAAATGAATCAATTAATTCAATTTTACATGATGAAATGAAATTAATACAACAAGAGTTACGAAATTTAGATATTGCCAATAATGACGAAGTTGAATTTCGTATTACAACAGTTGCAATTTTATTTCTTGATGAAACAGGTAAATCATCAAAATACAACGGCCATGCTGTTAATTTAGTTTATGGTAAAAATGAAAGTGATATAGAAAATAAATTATATGTTATCGATGATTCTGTAGAAATATGTGAATTTGAATCATATTTACTTACACATAGAGATAGTATCGCTTATTGTGAAGTTAAAGATACAACAAATAAAATTTTACAATTAATAAATAATATTCAAGATGTATCAGTAGATAAAAGACTTCATAGAGCAGTAATTAATATTAAACCAAAAGATCCAAAAATTGAAGCCTTGAAAAAAACAAGTATGAGTGGAGGTTTGATGCCTGATGAAAATTCAGATGAAAATAAATTAGATAATAAAAATATAATAAAAGATGAAACGAATGAAAATTCGAATAAATCAATTGATACTAAAACAACTTTAAAAGATAAATTATTAACTAAAACAAATAAATATTTAATGATTACAATCGGAATATTAATAATAACAATAATAATAATTTTTATCGTACGTTATAAAAAGGTTAAAAATATAAATGATAAAATTGAATCATACAAATCAAAATATGGTGATTATTATACTAAAAATATTAATTTAGCAAAAGAAATAATAAAATCAAAACAACCTAAAGAAGCTGTTAAATTGATTTTACAGCAACAACCTATACAAACAATGGTAAAAAATAAGCCAAATATTACTTCAAATTTACCAAAACCAATTGGCAGAATTAATTTAAATTTTTCAATATAATTTAAAATTTTTATTTCAGAAAAATGTATGGTGGTTGGAGTGTTCACGATGAATGGAATAACAAAGGTTGGAGTAGAATTGATGCTATTTCAATCATTGTAATGAGATTCTACATAATCTTCTTTATTATTTCTGTTATTTTAAGTGTATTAAGTATTTTCTTTGTTAAATCAGCAATTGAAAAAATAGAAAGTAAGTAGTTATTATAGATTATTCATAATATCAATATCAACATTAACATTATGAATATTAATATTATTAAAGTTATTTTTATTTTTATTTTTGTTAATATCATTATTTTTATTATCATCATTATTTTTATTACCATTAGTATTTTTGTTAATATCATCAATATTATCAATATCACTAATATCAATATTATTAATATTATCAATATCATTAATATCAATATCAACATTAACATTATTAGTATTATCATTAATATTTATTTCATCGATATTATTATATAATTTATAAATATATTCATATGGATTTTCAATTTTTGCATATTCTGTTGTACTGTAAAAATCATATATTGGTATACATTCATTTATCATTCCATCGATATATTTTTTAAATGGTTTGTCTACTTCTTTTAATTTTTCAAATTCACAATTATCATTGATATGACGATATATTAAAATCGATGTTTCGTATTTACCTCCAAAGAATTTAATAATTTCTGGTATAGATTTATTTTGTTGTAAACATGATCTTATTTTTTTCAATTTACTCAATCCTGAATAATCATGTTTATACAAACTTAAATATGTCTCATATTTAAATCCACACAACATACTATGAGAAGTATAATCATTTCCAGCTAATGTAGCTAAATGAATAATATCTTCAAAAGTGATATTTGGTCCATATGTTTCTCTCCACATATCATATGTATTATAAATTGGTTTTTTAGTAGTTATATCAGTTTTATAAACATTTTTCACATTTGAACATAATACGAAATAATCACTATCAGCACTACAAATTAAAATAGGTGCATAATTAAACATTTGAGTAAGATTACATATAACTAAATCTGCTTCGGAAATTGATTGTATAAAATGAACATGAGTTGATAATTCCATACTTTCATGAATGTTACATATTTCCGTTTTATCAATAACATTAAATGAATACAATAATTCATTTTTAATTGTAGTATATAATTTTTTAATATTTTTGTCATTTTGAAAATAAGATAATTGATTATAAATATCAGTAATTTCTTCCGGATTTTCATAATCATTTTTAATAATATTGATAATTCTATTTCTCTTATTTAATATTAAATTTTTTTTTGAATT
>Ga0247611_10006311_pt1 | contig 15267 bp, 7 predicted proteins | sample 177DNAGHGhighgp2_FD_192422 | JGI IMG/M metagenome (GOLD analysis project Ga0247611, IMG submission 192422) | Sheep rumen microbial communities from Palmerston North, Manawatu-Wanganui, New Zealand - 1770 DNA GHGhigh gp2 | ecosystem: Host-associated > Mammals > Digestive system > Stomach > Rumen ...
GCTCTTCGGCTTCGTTCTCATCCGTTACTGGCGCCGTCATCCCGGTCGTGACTTCAACATGGGCGGGTTCGACTACCTGAAGCGCAACTTTGGCGGTTGGCAGCGTGGCAGAAACGCCTCGCACGATGACTCGGAGTCTCGCCGCACGGCAACGCGCCAGGATGACATGGAGTATAATGCCCGGAAACAGGCCCGCCAGGCCGAAATTGATGCCATTCTCGACAAGATTCGCCGCTCGGGCTACGACAGCCTGACGAAAGAGGAGAAGCAGCGGCTCTTCGATGCCAGTCGCGAACAATGATCCGACAACTGAAACAATTCACCCTGCGCCTGACGGCCGGAGCCAACGTGGCTACCGTGGTGCTGATGCTGGTGGCGGGATTCAGCGACCGCATAGACCCCGGACTGCTGCCGTTGCTGGCATGCATGGGCATGCTGTTCCCTTTTTTCCTGCTGGCCAATCTGCTGTTCCTGCTTTTCTGGCTGTTCTGCCACTGGAAAAGTGCATGGATTCCCATCCTGGGATTCGTCCTCGCTTACGTACCTATTAATATATATATACCCGTGCGCGTGATGGACACTCCTCCCGAAGGCAGTTTGAAACTTTTGTCGTACAATGTCCATGGCTATAGTGGCATGCAGTGGGGGCAGAACACTTTCGACAGCATTTTCAGCTATCTGCTTGCGCAGCAGGCTGACATTGTTTGCCTGGTTGAGGACAACGACACATGGCGGCACTCCGACGTTATCTTTGCCGAGCATTTCGCTCACAACAAGCGGGTGCAGATCAGCAGCAATAACAGGAAGCTTGTCAACCATATCGGGTTGCACACGCGCTTTCCCATCGTCGGAGCCGAGCGCATAGACCTGCCCTCGCAGACCGAGTCCAATGGCGCAGCGGCTTTCCTCGTCAAGACCGCCACCGACACGGTGATGGTTGTGGGCTGCCATTTAGAGAACATACACCTGAACAGTCAGGAACGTAGCAAGTACAAGAAGATATTGAAGGGCGAGGTGGAGAAGGACTCGGCCAAGACCGAGGGCATGAACATTGTGGGCAAGCTCAGCGGTGCCTTTAAGGTGCGAGCCCGGCAGGTCGAAGCCCTCAGCAAGTACATTGACGAGCATCGGCACAACTATCCCGTTTTGGTGTGCGGCGACTTCAACGATACCCCCATATCCTACTCGCGCCATGTCATTGCCCGGCATCTGACCGATTGCTTCCAGACCAGTGGCTGCGGACTTGGTTTGTCATATAATCAGAAAGGATTCAACTTCCGCATCGACTATCTTTTCTGCTCGGAAGACTTCCATCCCTACAGTTGCCAAATAGATGCCAAAATGGGGGCCAGTGACCATTATCCGCTCATTTGTTGGCTAAAAAAGGGGCATAATCCTTAAAAAATGTAGGAAAAAGGGCTGGAAATTTTCCGCAATGTAAAAAAATCACTATATTTGCAAGCTAAATTGCGCGTATATAAGTAATAAATAACATAATAAACAAAATGCAAAACAAAGGACTTGTAAAGATTATTGCAGTGTTCCTCGTACTGGTCTGCTGCTTCTATCTTTCCTTCTCGGTAGTGACAAGGCATTACGAAAGTAAGGCCGCAGCCATGGGTGAGGTGGAAGGTCAGGAGTTCCTTGACTCAGTGATGAACGAGAAAGTGTACATGGGCATCTACTCACTGAAGCAGTGCCGCGAAATGGAAATCGGCTTGGGTCTTGACCTGAAGGGCGGTATGAACGTCATTCTTGAGGTGTCGGTGCCCGACGTTGTCGACGTGCTGGCCGACCACAAGCAGGACGCAGCCTACAGGAAGTCGATGGCCGAGGCAAAGAAAGAAGAGGAAACCAGTCAGGACGACTTTATTTCGCTCTTCATCAAGTATTGGAAACAGAACGGACAGGGCCGCCCCTTGGCCAGCATCTTCGCTACCCAGCAGATGAAGGGCAAGGTGAGCACGCAGTCAACCGACAGCGAGGTCGAGGCTGCCCTGCGTGCAGAGGTGCAGAGCGCCGTCGACAACTCGTTCAATGTGGTGCGCAACCGTATTGATAAGTTCGGCGTCGTCCAGCCCAACATCCAGAAACTGGAGGGACAGAGCGGCCGCATCATGGTCGAGATGCCTGGTATTAAGGAGCCCGAGCGCGTGCGTAAGCTGCTCCAGGGTTCGGCCAACCTTGAGTTCTGGGAGACCTATAACTCGCAGGAGATTGTGCCCCTGCTGGCTCAGCTGAACCAGCGCTACGCTGCCGCCATGAGCGGTGAGCAGGCTGCCGACACCGTGGTTGTTGCACAGGCCGACAGCACTGCTGTCGCTGCTGCCGACACCACCAAGGCCGCTACGGCCGACCTGGCTGCCAAGCTGGCCAAGAAGGATGCCAAGAACGCCCAGAGCACCAGCGACCGCGAGGAGGCTCTGAAGCAGAACCCGCTCTTTGCCATCTTCCAGCCCATGCAGGGCCAGAGCCTGGCTATTGTGGGCTATGCCAACGCCCGCGATACTGCCGACATCGACAAAGTGATCTATAGCGATGTGGCCCGCCAGATATTGCCTGCCGAGTGCAAGCTGCGCTGGGGTGCCAAGGCCGAGGACTTCGGTGGCGAGAACACCCGTGGCGACATCTTCGCCCTCTATGCCCTGAAGATTACCGAGGCCAATGGTCGTGCTCCGTTAGAGGGCGACGTGATTACCAGTGCCCGTGACGACTTCGACCAGATGGGTCACCCCTCTGTGTCCATGCAGATGAACAGCGACGGTGCCCGCCGCTGGTCGCAGATCACGAAGATGAACATCAACAAGGCCGTGGCCATCGTCCTCGACGACGCTGTCTACTCCGCTCCCCGTATCCTTTCTCAGATCGATGGCGGCAACTCGCAGATTACCGGCTCGTTCACCATCGAGGATACTAAGGACTTGGCCAACACGCTGAACTCGGGTAAGATGCCCGCTCCCACCCGTATCGTGCAGGAGCAGGTGGTAGGTCCTTCGCTCGGTGCACAGTCCATCAAGCAGGGTGTCATCTCGTTCATCGTGGCCTTCGTGCTGCTGATGGTCTATATGATTATGCTTTATGGTTTCATCCCGGGCATCATCTCCGATATTGCACTGCTGTTCAACCTCTTCTTCACGCTGGGCATCCTGACCTCGTTCCAGGCAGCACTGACCATGCCGGGTATTGCCGGTATCGTGCTGACGCTGGGTACCGCCGTCGACGCCAACGTGCTTATCTATGAGCGCACGAAGGAAGAGCTGAAGCGCGGCCTCGGCGTGAAGGAAGCCATCCAGAAGGGTTATGCCAACGCCTTCTCGGCCATCTTCGACTCGAACTTCACTTCGCTGATTACCGGCATCATCCTGCTCTACTTCGGTACGGGTCCTGTGAAGGGCTTCGCCACGACGTGGATCATCGGTATCGCCGTTTCGTTCTTCACCGCTGTGTTCCTGACCCGTCTGGTCTACGAGAACCGCTTGAAGAAGGACAAGTGGCTGAACCTCACCTTCTCTACTCTCTATTCGCGCAACCTCATGCAGAACACGAAGTACAACTTCATGGGCATGTATAAGAAGACCTATACCATCTGGGGCGTTGCTGCCGTGGCCTTCATCTGCTGTTTCTTCGTGCGTGGCCTGAGCCAGAGCATCGACTTCACTGGTGGTCGTAACTACGTGGTGGTGCTCGACAAGGAAGTGCCCGTCGAGGAGGTGCGTGCAGCCGTGAAGGGCGTGTTCGTCAACAGCATTGGCGAGAAGGCAGGCCAGGAGGCCAACACCAGCGTCATTGCCCTGGGTGCATCTGCCGAGAAGAAGGTGCGTATCTCAACCAACTGGGACATCGAGTCCAACAACCCCGAGGTCGACGATCAGGCAGAGACCATGCTCTACGATGCACTGAAGAAGGCCGGTCTCGTGTCGCAGACCAGCGTCGATGCCTTCAAGAATCCTGACGACCGCAACGGCGGCTCGATCATCGAGTCCTCGAAGGTGGGTCCGTCGGTGGCAAAGGACATCACCTATGGTGCCATCATCAGCGTGCTCATCGCCCTGGTAGCCATCTTCCTCTACATCCTGCTGCGTTTCCGCAACGTGGCCTTCTCTACGGGTGCTATCGTGGCCCTGGCTCTTGATGCCCTCGTGGTCATCGGACTCTACTCGGCACTCTGGGGCATCGTTCCCATGTCGCTTGAGATCGACCAGGTGTTCATCGGCGCCATCCTGACCGTGATTGGTTACTCCATCAACGACAAGGTGGTGGTCTTCGACCGTATCCGTGAGAACTTCCAACTCTATCCTAAGCGCGACCGTCAGCAGCTGTTCAATGACTCGCTCAACCAGACGCTGGCACGTACCATCAACACCTCTGTCACCACGCTCATCGTGTTGCTCTGCATCCTGCTCCTTGGCGGCGACTCCATCCGTTCGTTCTCGTTTGCCATGATCCTGGGTGTCGTGTTCGGTACGCTGTCGTCCATCTTCATTGCTGCTCCCACAGCATTCCTGGTGATGGGTAGCAACATCCGCGAAGAGGAAGTGGCTGCACCTGAGACGAAGTAACGCTTAAGAACAACGTTTTTCACGATAGCAATCAGGGAAGACTGCATATATACGCAGTGCTTCCCTGATTTTTTTGCATCCCGTAGCCTTGACTTAGGTCAATGAATGGCGAAAATGCAGACGAAAAACGGCAAATTGTTTTGTGGGCGCGCACAAACACCGTACCTTTGTATCGTAATCGGGATGATTACACCCAAGTTATTCATTAGGTTAGTAGTTAATAGATTTAAGGTAAAGATTATGTTATTAGATTTTCAAACTACGGCCATGTTAGTGTCGGTTGCCATCGCAACAATACTTAGTGTTTTTACACTGACACACACTAACATCCGTTAGAAGGAGTGCGGGGTGAGTGATTCATACCGCACTCTTTCGTTGTGTACACCTGGCGCCTTCTTCGTTGTCAAGTATTGATTTGGACTTTTAACGGGGAAAAGGAACAAGCGTCTGGTCAGCGTGCGTTGCTTGCGTTCCGATGTGTTGGGGCTTGCCGTCCGATGTGACGCTCATGAAAATAAATTTTGGCCATTATTTTGAGAATAATGGCCAGAATTTTAAAAATAATGGCCAAAATTCTTTTCAGTCCCTACGTTATTCATTTGCCAAGATGCCTGCATCAAGTATTGAATAAGTCACTTTTAACGGGTGAACGAGCAATTATTCTCAATAAATGCTTATCTTTCATCTAAGTGTTCAGGCGCTCTCTTCTGAGAATTGTGTGGGGGGAACACCGAACATCGTGCGGAAGCAACGGCTGAAATAGCTGACGGATGAGAAGCCTGTGGCATAGCTGATTTCGGTGATGGTCATGCGGTTCTCGTTTAGCAACTCGGCGGCACGGCGCAGACGGATGGTACGGATGAACTCTGTGGGCTTTTGACCTGTGGCCGACTGAATCTTACGGTAGAAGGTCATGCGGCTCATGCATAAGTCGGCACTGAGTTGCTCTACGCTGTAATGCTCGTCGGAAATGTTCTTCTCCACAGTGGCAATAGCCGTTTGCAGCCACCCGCCGCCCTCAGTGGCATACCACAAGAAACCTTCAGAGTCCTGTATCACCTGCGTTACATGCTGTGATGACAGTTGCTCCAGCCTTGGAAGCGCCAGTTCCTGCTGTGCCTCGCCACGAAATGGCAGCAGGAACAGGGCGAATAACAGCAATATGTGACAATGTTTCAAGTGTATCATGTTGTAAAAACTGTGCAAAGTTACATAATTTCAACGAGTAGTTACAACAGTGAAACAGACTTTTAAGCATTATTCGTACTTTTGCCGCCGATAAAAACAAACTACTGCAAGCGGCCCGTCTCGCAGCCTTGCTTTTACACACCCAACGGCAGAAAGACAAACGGCAGCCAGCGCGGGCTGCTGATTGTGCGTGATGCCGGTGGGACTACGAGAAAGATTCTTCGATAGTCTTTGAGGTGGCGTACTTCAACGCCTTCCCCGTCATCAAGTATTGATTTCGTCACTTTTTGCAGGGAAAACGAGCAATTATTCAAACTAAATGCTTATCTTTGCCCCATAATTCTAATTGAAACGCTTATGAACTTGACAATCTCAATGGACACGGTGCTAAACTTCCTGCACTCGATGGCACTCTCGACGAGCAACAAGAAGTGGCTTGCCGACCACCTTTACGAGGAAGTGAAGGCTGAGCAGAAGGCTGCCGCCACGACTGCCAACGGATGGCCAAAAATCCGCCGCGAGGACATGCACATCTCGCCCGAAGTCGCCAATCTCGTGAAGGGTTTTGAGTTGCCCGAGGATGCTGACTACGACCAGTTGAAACTTGACTATCTGATGAAAAAGCATGGATAAGGCAATGGAAAAGAAATTATTCCTCGATACCAACATCCTCATCGACTATCTGGCCACCCGCCGCGACTATCTTGCAGCCTCAACCATCGTAACGATGGCCAAGGAGGGAAATTTTCGTCTGCTTGTGTCCTCGCTGTCGTTCGCTACGGCGAGCTACATTATGAACGCCCACCACAAGAAGACCAATGCCGAGATTGTAGCCATGTTCGCCCAGTTTGTCAAGATGTGCAACGTCACGCCCGTTGATTCACTCATCATCGACGAGGCCATCGCCTCACGATTCTCCGACTTCGAGGATGCCATGCAATACTACTCTGCCATCCGCGAGGGTGCCGACGCCATTATCACCCGCAACAGCGACGACTTCGATGCCGCGCAGATAGAAGTATATGAGCCACAACAGTTCCTCGACATGTTGGCACAGTAATATTAGTCAAAAGAAATATCAAGGAGCATCCCGATGTGTGCGGGGTGCTCTTTTTTCGTGTTTGTTACATTGTTTCATGCTTTTGTTACATATCTGACACGCCGTTTGCGGAAAAATGCGTACCTTTGCACCCACGAACTACTTACTATCAATAAAAAAACAAATCAATGAAAACGAAAAACTACGTTTTAATGGCGCTGCTGTTCATGCTGTGCGCAATTGCAGGCAGCGCTAAGAAGGTACACACGCTTGGTGACTCGACCATGGCACCCTACGATGAGAATGCCACGCAGACGCGTGGCTGGGGTATGTACTTCGGGAACTTCCTGACCAACGGCTGGACATCGGTCAACTACGCCCGAGGCGGGCGCGACTCGCGCGGCGGCTACAACGAATTGTGGCAGAACGCAAAGAACAATGTGCAGGAAGGCGACTACGTGCTTATTCAGTTTGCCCACAACGACGGCAAGTACAACGGTGTGGACAACCTGGAACTGCAAGCCTACTACACTGCCAAGGGCGATGCCACGAATGCCGCTGCCGTAAAGAGCGACGGACGAGGCACCACGCCTTCCACCACTTACAAAGCGTGCCTGAAGCAGATTGTCGATGCCGTGAAGGAGAAAGGCGCAACGCCTGTCCTGGTCTCTGCTGTCTGTCGTTGCTATTTCGGCAGCGACAACAAGATTACGCGTCCTGGCCGTCACGACTTAGGCGACAAGTATGATGCCATCGTCAATGGTGAACTGAAGACGGGACAGAAGATTGCCGCTACCGACCATACGATGGACTACAGCTACCAGATGCAGCAGCTGGCTTCTGAACTCAACGTGGCCTTTATTGATATGACCACGGCCACGAAGTCGCTCTACGAGAGCTACGGCACAAAGGCTAAATGCTATGCAGCCCTGTTTGATAAAGGTGCTGACGTCCCCGAAGACAACACCCACTATAACCTGACGGGTGCCATGACGGCAGCCCGCCTGTGTGCACAGCTGATGAAGGAGAAAGGCATCCTTGCTGATGACATCATTATTCCTACAGAACTGTCCATTACTCCTACTTCCGTGGATCTGGGCGAGGGCTATTTAGGCAAGACGGCCATGAAGGAACTTACCCTTAGTGGTCTGGGACTGGAGCCTGCAAGTGGCACCGTTACCGTTACGGCCACTGAAGGCATCGTGCTTTCTACCGATAAACAGAACTGGAGCACATCACTCACTATTGATTACCAGAACGGCTCGCTCATCAAGACCTTCTATGCCCGCGTCTCGCTCACAGCCGTGGGGCGGTTCAATGGTACTGTTACAGCCACGCAGGGCACCAAGAGCATAGAGGTGCCCGTCACCGTCAATGTCATTGAGCTGGGCGGTGGCGACCCCTTCACGGTCGCTTGGACGATGAGCAATACTGACAAGCAAAAGGCAACCGTAACGGGCAATGCCACTGCCGCCGACGTGAAATATGAAGGCCTTGAGACCTACGGATATGTCAATGGCTACGGTGCGCTGATAGCTCCCACTGGCAGCACGGGCGCATGGCCTACGGCCGGTATCGACGATGCACCAGGCCAGTATGTGCAGTTCGCTGTGACAGCCCCTGAGGGCAAGAAGCTCGACATCAACAGTCTGTCGATGAAAATCAAGGCACAGGGCGGGGGTGCCCTCCAGTGTCATGTCTATTATTCTACCGATGGTTTTGTTACGCGTAAGACCATTTTTTCCTCTGCTGTGCTTACCAGCACATGGAACGACATTGCTTCTGACGACGTTATAAAGGTAGACGAGGGCGAACAACTGCTCATCCGTGTCTATCCCTGGTCTGGACAGGTGGACAACGGTCGCTGGATATGCATCTCGGATGTGGCTGTAGGTGGTCAGGTGAAGGATGCCGCAGGTGTGAATATCACGGGCGCCATCAACTACAAGCTCGATAAGGGCGGACTGAACCAGGGCGACGACGTGGTGTTCGACCCAGAAACGCTCGGTGCTGGTTTTGCCGCTAAGAAATGGTCGGCAGGCTCGGCGCTGACCGTTGAAGGAACAATCCAGTATGTAGGCCAGAACAATGACAAGACGAATCAGACAAAGGTCTATAACGGTACCGCCGGCAGTCTTAACAGTAGTCGTGTTGACGATAATGCACTCAAGCTGACACTCACTCCCGAGGATGGCTTTACGTTTGTCCCTTCAAAAGTCAGTTTTAAGGCGGCCCGCTACGGTACTGACGGCGGAAACATCGGTGCTGCGATAAAGGCCGGCAGCGACGAGGTGGTGCTGGTGGAGAATGCTGCCGTGAACCGTGGCGGCAAGAATCTCGACATCGCGTCGTTCAGCGAACCCGTTGACGGCATCACGGCTACAGCCGATAAGCCGCTGGAACTGAGCTTCTATTTCCTTGGTTTGGGTAAGACCAAGTCGATGGGCCTTTCTGATGTGGTCATCGAAGGTCAGCTCGTTGGTGCCGCTGCGCAGGTGACAAAATATGCTTTGAATACCCAGGTGCTGCCATCTGCCGAGGCCGGCAGCATCAGCCGTGAGCCCGACATGGAACAATATAAGGAAGGAACCGTTGTGACGCTGAAGGTCACCAAGAACTTCGGCTACCGTTTTGTGGAGTGGCAGGATGCAGCTGGCACGGTTGTAAGTAAAGAGGCAACCACTACAGTTACCATGGATTCGGAGAAGACCATGAAAGCGGTGTTCGAGTCCGTTCCTGTCTATAAGGTCACGACGAAGGCCACCAACGACAGCGAGCGTCAGTTGGGTAGCATCACCCTCTCGCCCAACGAACACGAGGGTCAGTACGAGGCAGGCACCAAGATCGTGGCCACGGCCAACGAGTCGAAAATTCTGAAGTTCCTCTCTTGGACCGATGACAATGAGAATGCCAACGCTTTGAAGGAACGCGAACTGACCGTCAACAGCGACATGGAGCTGGTGGCCAACTACGAGGTGCAGGACTTCATTGCCGTGTTCGATGCCAGCCAGACGGCAGCCTACGACTACGAAGGCAAGCCTTTCGCTGCCGATGAGGTGTGGGATGGCGATCGTAACGCCAAATCATGCATCGTCAAGCAGAGCGACGGCACGCTGGTATATACTCAGAACGGCGGTACCCCTGTAGTGCGCAATCGTCAGAGTGTTGTATTATCCAGTATCAACGGACTCTATCAGAATGGTTACAACACTGCCGAGATAGCCTGGCAGTATCAGTTCTCTACTGTAGGCTTCACATCTGCAACCTTCACGGCTGACATGGCTGCCAAGAATGCGGCTACCAAGAACTGGAAGGCACAGTACTCTGTGGATGGTACGACCTATAACAGCCTTGGCGAGGCCTGGCAGATGTCGGCCAACGTTGTTACTCCCTTGTCGTTCACGCTGCCTGCTGAGGCTATTGGCAAGCAAACCGTATATGTACGTATCATGGGTACAGGCACCGAGCTGCTCAGCGACAAATACGCGTTCACTGCCGGTGAGTTCTGTGGACTGAAATATGCTACCAATTCTGAATCGGGAGTCGGCAACGTCTATGTGCTGGGCGAGGCCATTGTAACCGATGATGACCAGGCTCCTGTGGTGACATCGACCATCCCTGCTAATAATGCTACAGGCATCAGCGCTACAGGAAAGATTACTATCACGTTTGATGAGCGTATCGCGGCTGTAGAGAATGCCGACCGCGCCACCCTCACTGTGCTTAGCGGTTCCACCGTTGAGATAACCCCCACCTGGAGCAGCCGCTCCGTATCCTTTGACTACAGCGGTCTGGAGTACAGCACGCAGTACACCTTTACCATGCCGGCCAACTACGTGCAGGACCGCTCGGGCAACAAGCTCGCAGAGGCAGTCAGCATCACCTTCACCACCATGCAGCGTCCTACAGTGACCAAGGCCCTCTACGACTTCATCGTGCCCGACAACGGTACTATCACCGAGGCACTGGCTGCTGCCAACAACCGAGCCGACAAGACCACTCGCTATCGTGTGTTCATCAAGAACGGCAACTATGTCTTCGACACCAACGGCAAGATCACGGGTGGTGACAATCAGGAATATGACGACCCACGCTCTTATCTGAAGGCTGCCAACACCAGCTTCATCGGTGAGTCGATGGAAGGTGTGGTTATCACCAATAAGACACCTGCTGCCACCTGGGACAACGGCTTCGGTACCGCCTGTCCGTTGGAGGGCATCGGCAAGGGCGATGTGCTCATCATTGAGGGCTCGGCAACCAATAGCTATTTCCAGAACCTGACGCTGAAATCATCTATGGGCGACGCCCACGGTCGCGACATCGTGCTCCATGATTATTCCACGCACACTATCTTCAAGGATGCCTGCATTTGGGCTTATCAGGACACCTACGTGTCTAACAAACAGGACGGTGCCTACTATTTCGAGGGTGGCGTCATCCGCGGGCGCACCGACTTCATCTGTGGCTCGGGCGATGTGTTCTTCAACAAGGTGAACATCATCATGTGCGAGAAGGGCGGCTATGTTGTGGCCCCGCAGGGCAACAGCAAGTATGGCTATGTGTTCAAGGACTGCACCATCGAGGGTGGCAAGAGCGATGTCGACGGCACCTACTACTTGGGTCGTGCATGGACGGCAGCCGCAGAGACCTACTTCATCAACACGACCATGAAGGCTCAGCCTGCCAAGGCCGCATGGCATGAGTGGAACAACGGACCTACACGCTTTGCTGAGTACAACTCGGTGAATGCCAATGGTGCCGCCATCGATCTCAGTCAGCGTGCCACCAGCATCAACGGCACACCCAATGCCCCCGTTCTCACAGACCAGGAGGCAGCGGTGATAGGCGATATGACCAACACCTTTGGCGACTGGCAGCCCACACTGCTTACCGAGCAGGCGCCTGTTCCGGCAAATGTATCCGTTCAGGGTGTCACACTTACTTGGGACGACAGCAACTACACGCTGCTATGGGCTGTATGCAAGGACGGCAGCATCGTCGCCTTCACTACCCAACCTACGTTCACAGCAACTGAGGTCGGCACCTATACCGTTCGTGCGGCCAATGAGATGGGTGGCCTGAGCACAGCCTCAGAGAGCGTCACCGTCACCGACAGCATGATTTCCGGTATCTATGAGGTTGAAAATGGAACATTGAAAAATGAAAAATCTTTTGGCGCAGTCTACGACCTGCAGGGGCGCCGAGTGGATTCTTCAATCCAGAAGAAGGGCCTCTACATCATTGACGGACGTACGGTTTTCGTAAAATAGCGGCGAAATAAGTTGTTAAATGGAGGCTGCCTGCTGAAGCGAGTAGGCAGCTTTTTCTATTCTTCGTATTTTTCCTTCTCGTTTTTTGCTCACAATTAAAACAAATTGAGTAATTTTGAAGTGTGATTTGAGTAAAATTCTTACAATTTAGAGCGATGCGACCAGATAAAGAGGGGATCCTGGGTAGTTACGTTCAGAAAACGGAGGAAAAACTTGGCCAGTTGGCAGAAAATGCGTACTTTTGCAGGCGATTTGCCAAAGAGGCTTATCAAGGGGTGCTGGTTCGTTTGGACTGGCTGAGATCAGACCCTTCAGAACCTGATGCGGATAATGCCGCCGTAGGGATGAAAAGTATGGTGAAGTCGAAACATGTTCCCCTTTCTTTATGTACAAATCTTTAAGGTAAAAAGGAATGAGAAAAACATCATGGATTGTCGTTGCGGCCCTGACAATGGCCGTGGAAATGCAGGCTCAGCAGGCCGAGACTGATTCGATGCGAGCTATGCGCCTGCAGGAAGTAGTGGTCAACAGCGTGCGTGCGCAGAAGAATGCGCCCTACGCCGTGACGAACATCAAGCGACAGGAGCTGGACCGGTTCTCCACCTCCGGTCAGGAACTGCCGTTTCTCTTTGCCCGCACGCCGGGCGTGACGGCCTGGAGCGAGAACGGACTGGGTACGGGCACAACCTATATGCGCATCCGCGGCGCAGCCGACTCGCGCATCAATGTAACCCTGGACGGCGTGCCCCTGAATTCGCCCGAGGACCAGTGCGTGTACTGGGCCAACATGAATTCGTATGCCTCGTTTCTCGGCTCGGTGCAGATTCAGCGCGGCGTAGGCTCTTCGACCAATGGCGACGGTGCCTTCGGCGGTACGGTGGCCCTGGGAACGAAGGCACCGTCGCTGCGACCGCTGGCAGAGGTGAGCGCCTCGGTGGGCTCGTACAACACCTACAACGTGGGCGGCTCGTTCTCTACCGGCGCCATCAAGGCTGGGGCAGGCCAGTTAGTGTTCGACGGTGCCTATCACGAGACCAATACCGACGGCTTCATCCATGGCACCGACGGGCGTTCCGGCAGCTACTATGGCGCATTGACTTGGATGAAGGACGGGCTGAGCGTCAGCTATAAGAATATAGGGAACTTTGAGAAGACCGGACAGGCATGGAACGGTGTCACCGCCGGCAATGGCGACTACTCGCTCATGGACGGCTGCTACGACGACGGCTCGTGGGCCTACCAGACCAAGACGGGCATCAAGGAGTATAAGGATATGTACGACCAGGGCCTGGGACGCTTCAACTCGCTCTACGAGCGACTGAAGACCGACGACAACGGGCTCTTCGTCAAAGACGCTGCAGGCAACTACCTGACAGAGCGCTATCAGATGTCCGATGGCTCGCTGTGGGGCCACACCACCGACAATTTCTGGCAGAACCACTCGCTGCTGAACGTCGTGGGCGACCTCTGTGCCCGCTGGAAGGCCAGCGCCACGCTGCACTACACCCACGGATACGGCTACTATAGTGAGTTCCGGCCGCAGAACAAATTATCGAAGTTCGGACTGAAGGCCACCGATGCCGACGGCAACAACATCAAGCGGGCCGACTTCGTGCGCCGGAAGGGCTACTATCAGGATGCCTACGGCGTGGTGGGTAGCGTGAACTACCGCGACGACAGCTGGGACGTCATCGGAGGCCTGTCGGTGCAGAACTTCCTGAGCCCGCACTTCGGCTACCTCACCTACACCAGCAACGCCACCGTGCGCCAGCTCTTCGTGGGTAACGGCAGCTACAAGTACTATGACAGCGATGCATCGAAGGCTGACGCCAGTGTCTACGTGAAGGCTGCCTACCAGTTCCCACGCCACTGGAAGGCGTTCGTCGACGTGCAGTACCGTCACGTGGGCTATAAGTTGAGCGGCATCAACGACAAGTTCTACGAGGAGAGCAGCCGCTGGCACAACCAGGAGCTGAACGTCGACGAGAAGTATGACTTCTTCAACCCGAAGTTCGGCCTCAGCTGGAATGCAGGTCCCCACCACGCCTACGCCTCGGTGGCCATGAGCCATCGCGAACCCGAGCGCAATAACTTCACCGACAACTACAAGTATCCCTTCCCCAAGGCAGAGCGCCTGCTCGACTATGAGCTGGGCTATGGCTTCACGACATCCACGGTGCGCTTGGGTGCCGGCCTCTACTACATGGACTATACCGACCAGTTCGTGCAGACCGGCGAGCTGAGCGAGATAGGCGAGGCGCTGACCACGAACATCAAGGACTCCTACCGCATGGGCGTGGAGCTCACCGCTGCCTGGGACGTGTGCCCGCTGCTCACCCTTGAGGGCAACGCCGCGCTGAGCCAAAGCAAGCTGAAGGACTTTACCGAGATGGCTTCGGTGAACTGGGAAGAGTCGTTCCGCCCCATCCACTACGACAACACCACGCTGGCCTTCTCGCCGTCGGCCGTCCTCAATGGTTTCATAGACCTGCACTGGCACGGGCTGAAGGCCACCTGGCACACGAATTTCGTGAGCCGTCAGTATCTCGACAATACCGAGTGCAAGGACCGCTCGCTGCCCGCCTATTCAGCTTCCAACCTCTACCTCAGCTATTCGCTGTCGCTGCCTGCCCTCTGCATACGCGAGGCCGTTGTGGGACTGAACGTGGGCAATGTGTTCAATCGCCACTATGCCGCCAGCGGATGGGTCTACAGCAGCATCCTCGACGACTACGGTCATCCCAACGAGAACCGCTACTACCAGATAGGTTTCATCCCCATGGCAGGACGCACCGTGATGGGCAGCCTGACGCTCAGATTCTGAGCGCAGGCTGCCCATCACGCAGCTGCCATGCACACAGCTGCCATGCATACAGCTGCCATGCATACAGCTGCCATGCATTCACAAAAAAAGAATACCACTACCCTCACGAGCAGTGGTATTACAAGCCTATGTTTAACTAAAAATCCTTTTCATTCAAAAATTTCTGGTTTTTTTAGTTTTGATTCCGCTGCTGTCGATATGACAGGCAGACAGGAATCTCACTAAAACTGTAACCAAAAATTTGAAAGTTTAAAAGGGAGCTTCACAGCGACCTCCTGTTATCCTACAGTTGAAAACTTTCTTTTACCAATAACTAAAAACCTAAAACTATAAATATTACTACTAACCTAAAACAATCTATTAACCTTTTGACGATGCAAAGGTACG
>Ga0247611_10006312_pt1 | contig 15267 bp, 13 predicted proteins | sample 177DNAGHGhighgp2_FD_192422 | JGI IMG/M metagenome (GOLD analysis project Ga0247611, IMG submission 192422) | Sheep rumen microbial communities from Palmerston North, Manawatu-Wanganui, New Zealand - 1770 DNA GHGhigh gp2 | ecosystem: Host-associated > Mammals > Digestive system > Stomach > Rumen...
AAAGCTATTGAAAGAATTAATAATAATAAACCTAAAACATATTATTTTAATTTAAAAGATTACCTAAAAAATGGTGAACGTGGTCAAACTCCATTTACACCTGCAGTAGGTATTTTACTTCAATTAAATAAAAGATTACATATGATTGAAGATGAAGGTGGAATAGACGCTGAAGTTAATAGAACTAAAGAAAATGCTAAATATTTTAGAGATTTAATAAAGGATTTACCTTTTGAAATAGCTTCAAATAGCTTATCAAATGCTGTAACACCACTAGCACCTAAGGATAAAACAAAGAGTGCTTATAAATTATTTGAAATATTAAAGGATAATTATGGTATTTGGATTTGTCCTAATGGTGGAGAAATGAAAGATAAAATATTTAGAGTTGGTCATATTGGAGATATTAAAAAATCTGATTATGATAAACTTGTTGATTCAATAAAGGATGTATTAAATAAAAATCTTTGGTAGGGAGGGATTCCTTTGAAAAAGGTAATTACATATGGTACATATGATTGTTTACATTATGGACATATTAGATTATTAGAGCGTGCAAAAGCTTTAGGTGATTATCTAATTGTTGGTGTAACATCAGATGCTTACGATAAAGAGCGTGGAAAAATAAACGGTACTCAATCAGTATTAGAGCGTGTTGAAGCTGTAAGAAAAACAGGCCTTGCAGATTTAATAATAATAGAAGAATATGAAGGTCAAAAAATTGATGATATTATCAAATATGGCGTTGATATTTTTACTGTTGGTTCTGACTGGGTTGGTAAATTTGATTATCTAAATGATTATTGTAAGGTTATCTATTTAGATAGAACACAAGGTGTATCATCAACTGAAATAAGAACAGAAAATAAATCAATTAGAATAGGAATAGTTGGTGAATCAACATTAACATCTAAATTTAGACATGAATGTGAATTTGTAAACGGAGTTATGGTTTCAGGACTTTGTTATGAAGATATTTTAGAAGATAAAAGAACTGCAAAGGATTTTTCATATGTAACTGATAACTATAATGACCTATTAGATAAATCTGATGCTATATATGTTGTATCACATCCATCAAAGCACTACATCCATACAAAAGAAGCTCTTTTAAAGGGGAAGCATGTAATATGCGAAGCTCCTATAGCTGAAACTAAAGATGAAATAGAAGAGTTATTTAAAATAGCTGATGAAAAAGGCTTAGTTTTAATGGATTCAATTAAAACTGCATATTCATTAGCTTATCAAAGATTAATTTTATTAATGAAAACAGGAAATATTGGAGATATTGTATCAGTAGATGCAACATGTACATCACTTCATAATTATGACCTATCTAATGAGAAATTATTAAAAAGAAGATGGGGCTCATATAATGCATGGGGACCTGCAGCACTTTTACCAGTTTTTCAATTACTTGGTACTAACTATAAAAGTAATAGTATAATTTCAAAAATAGGAAATGATAAATTAAATTTCGATACATTTACTAGGATAGGACTTGTTTATGATCATGCTGTCGCATCTATTAAAGTAGGTAATGGCGTAAAATCTGAGGGAGAATTAATTATTACAGGGACTAAAGGATATGCTTATGTACCTGCTCCTTGGTGGAAAACTGAATATTTTGAAATTAGACATGAAGATACAAGTGATGTTAAGAAGTTTTATTTTAAAATAGACGGTGAAGGAATTAGATATGAAATAGTTGCATTTCTTGATTTAATATCTAATGGTGTAAAAAACTTATATATTTCAAGAGATATATCAAAAGAATTTGTCAAAATTCAAGAACAATTTCATAATAATATATTTTTAAAAATATAACTTATTTAATTGTTTATTGAAATTTTGAATTAATTTGGTGATTTAGATGATTAATCAGTTATTAAATTCATATGTTAATAGAGAACAATTAAATATTGATATTAATGATTTAGATATTAACTTGTTAATAGAACAATCTTTACAGCCTTTATTATATCCAGTGACTCAAAACAAAGAATATAAGAAATACTATGTAAGTTGGGTTGTTAAACAAGAAGAGTTTTATTCTATTCAAAATGAAATAACTGAATTATTTAATGTGAATAATATAAACCATATCTTTTTTAAAGGTTCTGTACTATCTAGAATATATGATGACCCGAGTGTTAGAACTAGAGGTGACATAGATTTATATGTTTCATATAAAAATTTAGAAACTTCAAAAGAATTATTGTTAAGTAATAACTATATATTAAATGATAATTCTGATTGTCAACATCATATTTCATTCAGTAAGAATAATATAGAAGTAGAAGTACATTTTAATATGTTTGATGAAGATGTAGATAAATCATGGATAAAATTATATAATAATCCATTTGATTTATGCGATAATGTAGATGCATCATCATATGAATTTACTCCAACATACCATTTGATTTATTGTATAATGCATTTTGCTCATCATTTAAGACACGGAGCTGGATTAAGATATTTACTTGATTTCTATTATATATTCAAGAAAACAAATATAGATTTCAGTATATTGCATTCTAAATTAAAAGAATGTAACCTAACTAAATTATATTCTAATATAATTAATGCTTTAAGAGCTATATTTGAAGTCGGTTTTGATACAATGGTAGAAAAAGAAGATGTTTCTTTTTTTATAGATTATTTATTACTATATGGCATTCATGGTAATAGTAATAATGAAACTAGTATGAATGCATCTAGTCATAAGAATAAGTTTAAATATGCCATTAGTAGAGTGTTTTTAACTAATAAAGCATATCGAATATCTAAATATCCAAATCTTGGTTCTCATTGGTATTTATATCCAATTTGTTTATTGAAACATTGGTTATATCTTATTACTCATAAATTAGGTTCATTCTTTAAATTTTTATTTGGAAAGAATAAGAACAAGTCATTATATAAGAAATTAGGAATTTAAAAAGCTTCGTAACTTAACTGCTACGAAGCTTATTTTATATTAAGTACTCTTTTAACATATTCTAAATTGTTTGAGTCATCTCTACAAGCTTTAATAATCTTAATTTCATCATCAGTTAGTATTGTAGGATCTTCAATTCCCAAAAGCTGATATATTGTAATATCTAAAAACTCACATATCTTAACTATCTGAATAATAGAAGGAGTAGAAATTCCTGTAAAAAATCTTGAAACACTAGCTGTAGTTGTTTCTAAGTAAAGAGCTAAATCAGCTCTTTTTTTATTTTTTTCAGACATATATTTATTTAAATTTAGAGTGATATTTTTCTCAATATCATTTTGTTCATTTATTCTCATATATAAGTCTCCATCTATTTAATATTATATATTAAATAAAATGAAAAATAAAATTAAATTACACCTAACGTTATAAAAAACATTGACTTATAACACCTAGTGGATTAAAATATAAAATGTAATTACACCTAGTGTAAATTATATAATGAATTATTTTTAAAATTTAATAACAATATGGTGAAACCCTGATTCTGTACCCTCTATTTAAAATGACCGTTCTTAAACTAGATTTATAAAATTTGGTTTAAGATATAATTTTTAATTTTAAGACGCACATAAAATTAAGTTTTACATGTTTACATCTTAGACCTTGATTTGGAGGTTTATATGCAATACGAAATTAACGGTTGTAAAATTACAGTCATTAGAAAAGAAGAAAAAGAAGGAATCACTATATTAGAAGGGTTATTAAATGCTATTGTTTTAAATGAAACTAATAGAAAGGATAAATTTGAAAGTGATACAAAAAAGAAAGAAAAATAATGCTGCGATATATTGTCGTTTATCGGTAGATGATGGACAAGATCAATTATCCCAGTCAATTGAAAACCAACAAGAGATATTAACTAAATACTGTATGGATAATGGTTTTAATATATTTAATATTTATATTGATGATGGATTTACTGGAACATCATTTGATAGACCAGGCTTAAATAAATTAAAGCTAGATATAGAATCAGGTTTTATAGATATAGTAGTAACTAAAGATTTATCTAGATTAGGTCGAGATCATATTGAAATGGGAATATTCTTAGAAAGATATTTCCCAGATAATAATATAAGATATATTGCAGTTAATGATAATGTTGATACATCAAAAGAATTAGATGATTATGTACCAATTAAAAGTATGGTAAATGAGCTATATGCCAAAGACATCTCTAAAAAAATAAGAGCTACTCAAAAATTTCAAAGAGAAACAGGAGCTTTTAGAAGAAGTGCCTATCCATTATATGGATATCAATATGCAAATGATGGAACAACAAGAATCCTAGACCCAGAAACTGCTCCAATAGTTGCTAAAATATTTGATTTGTTTATTAAAGGATATTCCCAATCTGGAATATCAGATTATTTAAGAGAAAATAAAATATTATGCCCTAGAGCTTATGAATATAGCAAGATTGATAAAGAATATCCATATGACCCATATAGTTGGAGATATACAACAATAGTCACAATTCTACAAAATAAAGAATATTTAGGCTATTACATAAAAGGTAAATCAACAAAAAGATTTAAATCAAAAAAGGTAATTCAGATACCTGAAGAAAATAGATTCTTATTTAAAAATGTATTTGATCCTATTATTTCAAAAGAAACCTATGAACTAGCTCAAAAAATGTTTACAGGGACAAGAATAAATACTGCAGTATATAACCCATATTCAGGAATAACATATTGTGGCATATGTGGTCAACAATTACGTTTTATTCGCCATAAAGCCTCAAGTGGAAGCTATGAAGAAAGACTATATTGTAAGAATCCTAATGAATATGGTAAGGCAACGATTAAATTAGATGATTTAAATGAAATAATAAGAAAAGAGTTATTTTCATTAAAAGAAATAATCTTAAAAAATAAAGAATCATTTCTAGCTATGGCTCAAGAAAGATTATCCAATTGTAAGTTTGATAAGATAGTAGATGAAAATACCATAAAGCTAGATTTAACTAAAAAAAGAATAGATGAATTAGATAATTATATACTTAAATTATTTCAACAATATGAAGATGGAATAATTATTAAAGATATGTATCAAAAATTATTAAATGAATATGAAAATGAAAAGAAGATATTAGAAGTAGAAGTAAAAAAATATGAGCTTTTAACATCAAATAATGAATCTGACGAAACATTATTAAATAGTATTAATGAGTTTATTAATAAATTAGATTCATTAGATGATGATAATTATAATTCTTCATACATTATAAAAAACATTATATCTAAAATAATAATAACAACATTTAAACAAGAAGATAATAAATTAACATTAGGTAAAGAAATAATAATTTATTATAAAGCATGTGATAGCCTAATAAAAGAATTTATAAATGGTGATAAAAATGATGACTAAAGGAATAATATATCTTAATGTTTTAAACACAGATTCTAATTACAAATTAGAATTACAACAATTAAAATCATACGCAAAGAAAAATAAAATAGAAATAATAAGTATTTATAATGATGAGGCATATTCACCAATAGTATTTGATAGACCTTATTTTAAAAAATTAGTAGATAGAATTCATCACAATGAAGTAGATATTTTATTAACATCTAAACTCAAATATATAGGTGAAGATTTATCTAAGGTTTTAAATTACTTAAATGATTTTAAAAAATATATTAAATTTATAAGCTTAATAGATAATATTTCATCAGATGATTATGAAGATTCATATGAAATATATGATAAAGTAATGGAGGCGCTATTTAATGCAAATTGAAGATAAAGATATAAAAGTAGGAATATATTGCCGTCTATCAGTTGATGATGGATTTATAGCCCAAGATTCTGTATCAATTATTAATCAAAAAAGTTTTATAACAGATTACTGTAATAAAAGAGGATGGAATATAGTAGAAACCTATGTTGATGATGGATATTCAGGTACTAATTTTGATAGACCTAAATTTAAAGAAATGATTTATGATATTGAAATAAAAAGAATTAATACAGTAATAGTAAAAGACCTATCTCGATTTGGACGTGACCATATTAAAACAGACTTTTATATAGAAACATTCTTTCCAGATAGAAATGTTAGATTTATTGCAATATCAGATAACTATGATTCTAAAGATAGTGATGATGAATTATTACCATTTAAGTCAGTAATAAATGAGATGTATGCCAAAGATGTCTCTAAAAAAATACGTTTCACCATAGAAAATCAAATGAAAAATGGTAAATCATCTGGGTCAAGCATTCCAATTTATGGCTACATGTATAATGAAAATAAAGATAGAATACCAGATCCGGAAACCTCATTAGTAGTTAAGCTTATTTATAAACTATTCTTAGAAGGTAATTGCTATGCAGATATATGTAGGATCTTAAAAGAAAAAGAAATAATATCACCTAATTATTACAATTATTTAAAATATGATTATGGTTCAAGTGAAACATTTCAAAATGATTTTTATAAATGGCATCCTGAAACAGTAAGAAGAATCTTAACAAATGATGAATATACAGGAACCCTAAGACGTAAAAAAAGCTATTCAAGATTTAAATCAAATAAAAAAACATATCTCCCAAAAGAAGAACAATATGTATTTGAAGATAAATATGAACCAATCATAGATAAAGTTACTTTTAAAACTGCCTATGATCAAGCAATGCTTTTAAGAACTAAATATATAAATCCTCAAATAAATAGATATTCAGGTCTAGCCTTCTGTGGTATTTGTGGAAGACCACTAAGACATAAACATGACACAAGAGTAAATAGAAGAGACTTTATCAGATTAACATGTAGAACTGCATATTGTAGCCCAGAACGAGGTACCATCCTATATGAGGATTTAGATAAAATAATAAAAAAAGAAATAATGGATTTAAAAAATATCATCTTTAAAAATAAGGAAGCTTTCTTAGAATTTGCAAAACAAAAATCAGATTCTTTATCATATTCAAATGATTATCAGCTATTAGTAGCTGAAAAGAAACGCAATGAAGATGCTCTATCTAAAATAGAAAATTACACTAAAAAAGCCTATGAACAATTCATTGATGGAATATTACCAGAAGCAACATATTTAACATTAATGAATAAATATAAAAAAGAAACTCAAATGTTGGAAGAATCACTTCAAAATCTTGAAGCAAAGCTAGATGCTGAAAAGGATGTTAGACCAGAATACTTAGATGATTCAATTGATTTCATAAAAAAGCTTGAAAATATAAATCAAATAAATTGTGTAGATGAGGTAAATCTACATTTATTAATATCTAAAATAATAATTACTACTGATGGTAAAAAGAAAAGAAGAGAAAAAATGAATAAAACAATAGTAATTGTTTATAAGAAAATAAATACTATAATAAGGGAATTTTTAAATGAACAGCAACAATAAATGTGCAATATATGCCAGGTATTCAAATATCGATAAAAAAACTGATGGTGATGAATGCCAAAGCATTAATAATCAAATAAGAATATTAAGTGAATATGCAATAGAACAAGGCTTTACCATATATGATAAATATTTTGATTATCATATATCTGGAACAATATTTGATAGAGAAGGTCTAAATAGATTACTAGCTGATGCTAAAGCTAAAAAATTTAGCATAATAATAGTAAAAGACCTATCTAGATTTGGAAGAAACTATATTGAAGTTGGGACTTATTTAAATAAAATATTCCCCGATTTAGGAATAAGATTCATATCAGTAAATGATAAACTTGATACAGATAAGCCATACGATGTTATGGAAATTGGCTTAAAGAATCTGTTAAATCATTTATATGTAAAAGATATTGGAAGAAAAATTAGAAGAACATTTTCAATGAAACTAAAAACCGAAATGATGCGTTCAAGGCATTATGGTTATGTAATTAAAAACAAGAAAGCCACAATCTATGAACCAGAAGCTAAGATAGTAAGAAGAATCTTTAATGAAGCTAATAATGGGAAGTCCATATTTGACATTTATACAGACTTAAATAAAGATGAAATCCCTAATCCGGGTTCCTCATATTATTTAAAAACAAATAATAAAGAGAAGTATTCCTTAACTAAAGAAAAGAAATGGAATACTACTAAAGTAAAAGATGTATTAACAGATGAATTTTATACTGGTGTAACAATTAATTGCGCTAGAGAAGTTAAATCAACGAATGAAAGAAATATTAGAATAGAAAATACACACCCTGTAATAATATCGAAAGATTTATTTAATGAAGTTAATAATAAACTATTTGGTAGTGAAAATTACTCAATATGGAAAGGAAGATTAAAGCATATGATATATTGTAAAAAATGCCTTGCAAGAAATAATTTAAATAAAGGTAAAGCATCTATTAGCTTAAAAGAAATAGATAATAAGCTTTATTATATAGATTATGAATGCAAAGTAAGATATCCATTTGATTTATTTAATAAAAGATTATATGAACAATTATTATCTAAATATAATTATATTTCTAATCACAAAAATGAATATATTAATAAAGCTTTAATTGAATTAACATCAATAGATGGTAAAGCATTAGAATATTTTAATTTAAAAGATAAATATCAAAATGATTTTTCTAACCTTTTTGAAACTTATATTAATGGCGAAATAAGTGAAGCAGTTTATAAAGAAAAAGCTGATGATTTGAAAAATAAGATTTCAAAATGTGAGACATATATTAATAACCTTCAAATAAGTGATGTTACTAATAATTTTGTTATAACTAAAGTAAATAAATTTTTAAATTCATTTTATGAAAGTGAAAATCCTTTAGATACTATAAAAGAATTTGTAGATGTTGCCCTTTATGACCCAAGAAATGGTAAACTAGAAATAATATTAAAATTTGAAACAGAGTTAGGCTTACCATCAGCTAAATTAGAAAATATCATCGTTCCAGAAATTATTAAAAGTAAAGATTTTGATTTAAATAAAATAATCCTAGATATATTAAGGGAGCATCCTTATATAAAAATAAAAGGTATTTTAAATGAAGCCCAAAAAATATGGGATGGTTTCACATATGAAAGTATTAAAAAAAGAATCTTTAGATTAAAAAATAAAGGATTAGTAAAAACAGAACCTACAAAAAATAAAAATGCTGATGGATATATGCTAGCTGAAACATCGCCTGATGATTTTGATTATAAAGGAATGACTCTTTCTAGAATTGAAAAAGAGTGTTATAAATACATTTATAACAATCCTAAGGTTTCTTATGATGATATAGCTAATCATTTTAATGTATCAAATTCTCAAGCAAGAGAATATGTGTTAGCATTAAGAAATCAAAAAGCATTTGATGATCCACATTTCGATAAAACATATATACCTAGAGGTTCACTATATTCAATATATACAGGTCATCAAAAATTATCATCCGATATTGAAGATAAAGTAATTGAATATATTAAAAATAATCCATTAGTTTCAAGATACAAATTAAAAAATACCTTTAATATAACAGAAGGTCAAGCAAGAAAATTATTAGAAAGAGTAAAGAAAGAAGTGGTATGTAATGAATGAAGAACTATTAGAGTGCTTAATAAATATTGGAGTAACAGCATTTGAAAATCTATTAGAAATTGAAATAAAAGGATGGGATTTTATAGTAGTAAATGATATTAACGAACCATTTGCAATGGACATAACTTGTGCTTATGATGAAAAATTAGATCTTATATTTGTAAATCCATTAATAATTAAAATATTTGAAATTAAAGGCTTACCAAAAGAATTATATATTCCACAAATAATGGCGAAACTAGGTCATGAATTTAGACATGCTTGGCAAAAGAGAAATCCACTATTTAAAGAAGAATTTAAAAATCATAAAAATGTGCATGAAAAAGGATTCATTGATTATGTAACCCAACCAATAGAATTAGATGCTGCATCATTTGAAGAATGTGTCTTAAAAGCACTAACTAATAATATGAATATTATTGTTGATTTACCTTATGAAATAATTCATAGTGAGGCTAAGGAGCTATATCATATTTACGGTAAAAAAATACAAGCAGAATTCTCTAAATATTTAAAATTACCAAATTTATAATAATAACAAATACTGTCTTAATAATATAAATTTAAGGCAGTTTTATTTTTTTATATAATTTGCCCAAAAAAGGCATTGTTTTTGCCCCAAAAACGGCAAAATCTATACATTTTTTCTCAAACTTATGATATAATTTTAGCGTTATTTTCGTTTATATAGATGAGGAAATTGAGATGGGAAATTTACGTTATAGGAATGATAATAAAAAACTATTAATTTGGATATATATTGCCTTTATCGCATTGGCTATAATAGGTCTTGTTATAAATGTATTAAATACTAAAAAAATATTGAATCTATATATCCTATTAGGAATAGATTCTTTTGTTATAGTATCTTATTTATTCTTTTATTTAATATTTATAAAAAAGAATAAATGCCCATTATCATTAGAAGATAATTATTTAGCTTTTTATGTATCTTTTAATAAGTATAATAAAAAACTAAAAATAGTATGTTTATTAATTGATATATTTGAACTTTTAATGATTACATTTGTTTCTGTATATTATCTATATAAAATGGATTTCATTAATGTGTATGGAATATACCCATTATTTGGTGTTTTATTAACATTAATTTTATGTTCATTTGTTATTATAAAAGATATATTGAGATATAATTCTATGGATAGAATAGATGTTCATACCTCAGGACATCAATTCTCTATTATAGATAAGAAACTACTTTATGCATGTAACCTAGTAGTAATTGCATTAGCTAACATAGGAATATTAGCATTTACTAAGCCTCATTTTGTTGTTTATTATACCGATTTAATATTATTTGAAATAATATCATTTATTTTATTGATTGTTTCTTTATCATCAGTTTTTATAACTAAGTTATATTATTACCATTTTGATTTAAAGCAAATAGAACAAACCGAATTTAATACTAAGATATTAGAACCAATTGGTGAAGGTAAATATGCTAAAGTTTATAAAGCTTATATTTCATCATTAGATACAGTTTATGCTATTAAAAAGTTGGAATCTAATGATGCTACTGACATAGAACGTTTTAAAGCTGAATTTGAAATGATGAAAATGTTTGAGCATGAAAACCTATTAAGAGTTTATTCATTTGATGAATTACATTATGAATATATGATGGACTACTGTAAATATAGCTTGGAAGATTATTTAAAAGGTCATAAATTATCTACTGAGCAAAAAAGAATGTTAACAACACAATTATTAAGTGCATTTGATTATTTACATAATCATAATATAATGCATAGAGATGTATCGCCATCTAATATAATGATTAAAGAAAATGAAAAGACAAAAGAAATAACATTAAAGGTTATGGATTTTGGTATTGCCAAAAATAATAATGAGTTAAGAAGAACTAGAGTATTTACTAGAGTAAAGGGAACATTAATTGACCCATCTTTAGAATTATTTTCAAAATATAACGAACAAAATGATATTTATGGATTAGGTATTATAATTAATTTTATTAATTATGGCACTGATGCCATAATACAAGATAAATCTGATGTAGCTAATATTGTAAATAGGTGCATGGATATTGATTTAACAAAGAGATATCATTATGTATCTGAAATAATAAATGATTATAAGGAGGCATCCTTATAATGAAAAGATATATATTATTTGTTTTATTTGCATTTATTATTGTTTTCTCTTTAGCATCATGTGATACAGAAAATATTACAAAAGATAATCATAATTTTGAATTAAAATATGATGAGCATAATCATTTTGATTTATGTGAATGTGGAGAAAAGAAAAATGAAGAAGCACATATATTTAGTGATGCTATTCATGTTATAACAAAACCTACATGTACTACAGAAGGTATTAATGAATATAATTGCATTGTATGTGGTTATAAGGAACAAAGGAAAGTACCAGCATTAGGACATAAATATGGTGAATATGAAACAACTGTAGATCCTACTTGTATTTCAAAAGGTACTGCGAAAAGAACATGTGAAGTTTGTGGAGATGAAGAATTCAAAGAAATAGATATGATATCTCATACACCACATGATTATGATGATTTAGAAGCAAGCTGCTCTCATGAAGGTTATATCGGTGGTTCTTATTGCGATGTTTGTCATGAAGAACTTGTATCACCAACTATAGTTGATAAAATACCACATAATTTTGGTGAATGGACTGTAACAATAGAAGCTGATTGTACCCATAAGGGTCAAGAAAAAAGAATATGCCAAGATTGTAATTATGAAGAATATAGAGATATAGAAATTAAACCTCATACAATAGTTTCAAATACAGAGGTTCCATCAACTTGTACTCATACAGGTTTAACAGGAGGTTCACATTGTGAAGTATGTGGTGAAATTATAACTCCATCAATTGAGGTTGATAAATCAGCTCATTCTTATGGTGAATGGGAAACGACAATATCACCTGCTTGTAACCATGAGGGACAAGCTAAAAGAGTATGTACAGAATGTGGACATGAGGATTATAAGGTATTACCTTTAACGGAACATACACCAATACCTGGTACAGCAGTTTCATCAACTTGTATACAGCATGGTCATACAGAAGGTTCTTACTGTGAAGTATGTCATAAAGAACTAGAAGCGCAAGAAGAATTACCATATTCGCCTCATAATTATTCAATTGAAACAGTAATTAAAGAACCAACTCTAAATGATGAAGGTATTTTAAAACATACCTGTTCAGTGTGTTTTGATTCATATGAAACATCAATACCTAGACTTGCTTTAACACAAAAGATATGGATGAATTCATTAACAAGTGAGAAGTTTAATAATAAGTACTTAGAATTATATTATGAAGACATATCTTTAAATAAAAAATATGATATTACAATATCTAATAAGAATAATATTCAGTACGTAAAAATATTTGATCATAATACTGGCAAAATATACGAATATTATCACGATAATAATTTGGTAATAGAATCATGTGTTGAAGGATATCGACATAGAAAATATGATGAATTCTATGATCAATATATTAGAAATTTTGAATTAATAGTATTAAATTCTATTTATTTCTCATCTTTTGCATATGATGATGTAGAGTGGATGGAAGATGGTAAATATTATATTGCTCAAGGCATTGATATTAGAAATTATTTAAGTAATAAAGAAGTAGGAACAGTTGCTATAAAAATAAATGATGATGGATTACTTGAAATGTATGCTTATACATCTAGTAAATATGTAATTAATGTTCAAGAAGTTGGTACATCACCAAATATTTCAATACCCGAAGATACTCATCATCATATAGTAAATGGCAAGTGTGATGTATGTAATTATGAATATGATACATATTCTATAACTAAAAATGATTTGAATTTAAATTATTATGTAAATAAAAATACTAAAGAATTAGAATTTGATTACTCATTAAAATATTCAAATCAAAATGATGTTACATTTACATATCCAACATATTATGAAAATGGTAATATAAAAAGATTTATGTCACTATATTACGAAGGAACTACAAAATACTATTCTAAGAAAGTAAAGTCATTTACCTTAAATGATAATAAATTACTAAAAATAACATATAGTGATTATTCTATAGAACGATTATTATTACTTAATGATAATACCGCAATTACAGCATCAAGTGATGATTCATTTGCTTATAATAAATATAATGATAATGTAATGGGTAAATCATTTGATTTAGTCTTACCTAATAATAAGGTTAGAAGATATAAAATACTTTCAAATACTGATATAGAAATTATTGAATATAATGAAATTAGTTATTATATTATTAATGATATTGAAATAACTGATTTTAATAGAAATTTAGAAAATGTAATAGGATATACATGGATGTCAAATAATTCAAATGGTGTAAAACCAGATGGTACTAATGATTATATTTATTTTGTTTTAGATTCAAATCTTAAATTAACAATATATTATCATGGTATATCAGAATTATTAGAAGCATTTGATCATGTAACATTTAAGGATATAAAAGGTTATTCCTTAAATGGGAATAAGAATTACTATATTTACTTTATGGGTGATAATGTAGATTACGTATTACATTATGATTCAAATATAACAATAACAAAATTATAATAATAAATTATCGCAAAGTTTTTAAATAAATTTTGCGATTTTTTTTATTTTATTTTGAATTATAAGGTGAGATGCCAATTCTGTACCCTCTATTTAAAATGACCCCCTATAAACTATAGCTGTAATCGATAAGGAAGAAAAACTTAGAGATTAAATCTAGAGAAAAGGAGGATGAAATAATGATATTTGTTGTTGAGCCAGAGGATATTGAAAGACAAATCATAACAATAAATAAATGGTTAACAAGATCAAAAATTCCAAGGGCATATAAGATTAATTTAATGATGTCATATCATATCTTAGCAAATAGTGATGATCCGGAAGATAAGGAACTATTCAATGAGTTATATGATGCACTAAGTAAATTAAAAATCTAATAAAATTAAATATTAATGAATTAATAGGTTGACTTGTCCCTATAAGTAAAAACTAATCATGTTTTATGAATTTAAAGGTTATAGGCTTAACCTAGAAAAGCCAAATTATAAATTAAAAACATTAAACAAAAAAGGAAAGGAAAAAATTAATTAAAAATTAAGAGGTAAAAAACAATGGAAGGATTTGTAGACGTAAGATTTTTCTTAAATGATCGTAATGGAAGAAGAACAGTAAATGGAGAGGCAATCATTGAGGTGCCTGGTAGAAGTAAAAAGGTTAATGACAAAAGATATGGTGATGTAATTATTACAGCCGAGCAAATTATTGATTTTGATACATTAGTAGATTTAGCAGAGGATGCTAATAGAATTGATGAAATTGATTCTAAAGAAGGTATTACTTTCTATCATGTACCTTGTCAGTTCAATCGAATTAAGTACAAAACTAAGGAAGGCTTTGGTCATGGTGTTAAGGTTCATTTAGGTGATGATGAATTTTATGTAAATAGATATTTCTTCGCTAATCCTAAACAAGAACACCGTTTAAAGAAGAATAATTTATTACCATTATTTACTGATGTTGTTGATGAAGAGGCTGAGCTTCCTGATGATACAAATGAAGCAGAAGACAATGAATAATGGTTAGCATAATTTTATCAATATTAACAAGTTTAGCGTCAAAGGTATTTGGCGCTTTACTTGTAATTATTAGGTTAATAATAAAAATGATAATTGAATTGTCTAAAGCATT
>Ga0247611_10006316_pt1 | contig 15262 bp, 15 predicted proteins | sample 177DNAGHGhighgp2_FD_192422 | JGI IMG/M metagenome (GOLD analysis project Ga0247611, IMG submission 192422) | Sheep rumen microbial communities from Palmerston North, Manawatu-Wanganui, New Zealand - 1770 DNA GHGhigh gp2 | ecosystem: Host-associated > Mammals > Digestive system > Stomach > Rumen...
TCGAGTGAGAGTATCTAAAACCAAAGGTTAACTTAACCTATTGCCACAAGTTCTAGAACCTATCGCCATAAGGTCTAGACCTTATCGCCGTAAGACCTAGGTCTTATTGATATAAGACGGTAGGGTGCTTTCAGACTTGTTCAGGGAGACTTGCTTGTGGAATGTTCCGGCTGGCGGCGTGCGCACTATACCGATAGCTTTCACATTCTAATATAATATATACAAAGAGAGTACCAAAATACCATAGGTATTTTGAATTGTCCGTTTTTCTGCCATTCTGCTAATCCCCCTGCCAATTTGACTGAGCAATCATTTGTCCACTCCTGTATTATTACACTATTACACCATTACACAATTACATTAGCTGTATTGACACTCCACCAGCATTACCTTTCTATAATAAATTATTATATATAATATATACTTTAATTAGATTCGATGTAGTACGAAGGAATATAAATGTAATGGTGTAATGGCGTAATTGTGTAATGGTAAAAAATGTCGCACTCGTATTTAATTCCCGATTTTTATTTGTATCTTAGCGGTCGAATATAAGAGAAACGGTAGAGAATTGGCTTTTGACGATGACGACGAGAACTTTGAGTAACACAATTAAATATTAATCAATATGAAAAAAATTTTTTATTTCTTGGCATTTGCAATGCTGTCATTTGCTTTCATTTCGTGTGGCGATGACGAGGAGGGTGGACCAAACAACTCGCAGGGTAGTCAGACAGTAACTATTGTGACACCGCCTGCTATGCGGAACATCATTGTGATGGTGGACGCAAACGGTAATGTCAGCGGCGGGCACGAGTTTACGGAAATTGCCAGCGACATATTCATGGTGGATGGTGTGAAGTACCAAACTCCCGACAACTCCAATCTGTTTGTATGCGGCTATAACCCTGAAAAAATTAAGAGCAACGTGGAACTCATCTCCACGCTGATTTACAAGGGAAACAGCATGAAGACATACGTCATAGACAGTAATGCTTTCTACGGGTGTGAGAAATTGACCACCATAATGATACCTGATGGGCTGAACAGAATACATGGTGCGGCATTCAGCTATTGCAAAAATCTGGCGACGATAGCAATCCCGTCTTCTGTACAAAACATCACAAGTAGCGCGTTCAGCAGTTGTAACAATATGCTCAACGTAGTCATCTATAGCAGCTCGATAGCCGAGAAGAAGACTCTGCACGAAATTTTCGGCCCACAGGTGTTGAAGTACACGCTGGATGGGAATGTAGAAAGGACAGGAACTTCAACCTTTGAGGGTTGCGGAAACCTGAATACCGTCGTTTTGTCTAATAAAGTGGAATACCTTGGCAGAAACACGTTCTCTGACTGTCCTGCGCTACGCCACATCTACTGCTATGCCACCACGCCACCCGATGGTATTGGAGCTTTCTCAAATACAAGTATTGAGCGCATCAAAGTGCATGTGCCCAGTGGTAGCATTAGTGCTTACCAAGCTTCCGATACTTGGATGAACTTTGGCAGCATCGTCGCCATAGAGTAGTTTTTTGTATTTGTTTTTCACTCACTAAATTGTATCTCTGACCCAGCTTCGCAGGGTCGAAGATAGGCTGCATCTCGGAAATAAAAGAATAAATTCTTTGTATTTCGCTCGATTTGCACTATCTTTGACTTCGTCGAATATACTCTCGCTCGGAAATACTCAAATTGATTTGGTATTTCCCTCGCTTATTCGTATATTTGCACCCGCAAACTGACAATATGGCAGGAATTGATTTGAATCAGATAAAGCAGAGGTACGGCATAATCGGTCGTGACCCGAAGCTGGACAACGTGCTGGATACGGCGCTGCAAGTGGCAAAGACTAACCTTGCGGTGTTCATTCAGGGCGAGAGCGGTACGGGTAAGGAAGTGATTCCGCGAATTATTCACGACCACTCGCTGCGTAAGACGAAACGATATATAGCCATCAACTGCGGCTCTATTCCCGAGGGCACTATAGACAGCGAGTTGTTCGGACACGTGAAGGGTTCGTTCACAGGTGCCATAAGTGACCACGATGGATATTTCGGTGCTGCAAATGGTGGTACACTGTTCCTCGACGAGGTGGGCGAACTGCCTCTCTCTACTCAGGTGCGCCTGTTGCGTGTGCTGGAGACTGGGGAATACATACCAGTGGGTGGCAGTGAACCTAAGAAGACGGATGTGCGCATAGTTGCTGCAACGAATGTGAAGATAGAAAAGGCAATCAGGGAGGGAAAGTTCCGCGAGGACCTTTATTACCGCCTGTGCACCATAAGTGTGAAGATGCCGCCTCTCAGAGAACGTGGGGAGGACGTGCTGCTGCTGTTCAAGAAGTTCGCTATGGACACAGCACAGCAGTACAGCATTCCTGAACCTATCCGACTGACTCCTGAGGCTGGGCTTGTGATGATGTCATACAAATGGCCTGGCAACATACGCCAGTTCAAGAATGTGGTGGAGCAGATGAGCATTCTCTCCGAGGAACGTATCATCACACCCGAAATACTGACGAAATACGAGATTACTCCTTCGTCGGAAACTACAGAACTGGTGGTGCGCGACAACTCCATTTCCTCGCAGCCTTCCGACGGCAGCATGGAGCACGCGATGAAGATGATGCAACTGATGATTCACTCGTTGAAGATGGATGTGGAGATGCTGAAGCAGCGCGTGGATAATAATGCCGAAGAGCCACAGCACATCATTCACCGGTTGCCGGCTCCTCCACAGCCCATACAGCCTGCACAGCCCGTACAGCCTACGCACACGGAATTCTCGGAGTATTCGGAATACTCGGAGCGTCCATCGGCTGACGACGATGACGAAGAGGACCTGAATCTGGAGCAGATGGAACGTCGCTTGATAGAGAAGGCTCTGCGCCGCAGTCGTAACCGCCGTAAGGTGGCTGCCGACGAGCTGGGTATCTCTGAACGCACATTGTATAGGAAAATAAAGGATTATGGAATAGAAGAATGAAGAAGAAAGCATTTTTACTTTTTACTTTTTACTTTTTACTTTTCCTTTGTGCATGTACGGTATCATACAAGTTCAATGGTGCCAGCATAGACTATACAAAGACAAAGACCATTCAGATAGACAATTTCCCAATACGTTCTGCCTATGTGTGGTCGCCCATGCAATCCATTTTCCAAAACAAGCTCAGCGACCAATTTGCTTCGCAAACTAAGCTGAAACAGGTGAAGAAGGGAGGCGACTTGGTGCTGGCTGGTGAAATCACAGGCTTCGACCAGTTCAACAAAGCCATATCGGCTGAAGGATACTCCAGTCAGGTGCAGTTGAAGATGACGGTAAACGTGCGATTTACCAACAACGCCAATCACGCTGAGGACTTTGAACGCTCATTCTCTGCCACCAGCGAATACGAAAGCAGTCAGCAGCTCGTGAACGTGCAGGAGCAGTTGGTGACGGAAATGACAAAGGAGATTGTAGATCAAATATTTAATGCAACGGTTGCAAACTGGTAAATATCATGGCAAAACGCATAACTGAATATATTGACAACCAAAAGAGTGGGGGACAGACGGCGCAAAAACAATTGCGCCAACTGGTGGAACGCTACCCGTATTATCAGGCTGCACGCCTGCTGCTGCTGCGCTCGCTCTACGAAACCCACGACCCTTCGTTCGGACAGGAACTGCGTCGTGCCGCATTGTACGTCCCTTCGCGTCGTGTGCTCTACAACCTCATTGAGGCAGACAGACTGAAACCGCAGCCCGAAGCCAAGGTGCACAGATATGAGGATGACGGCGATGATGCAATAGACCGTACAAATTCGCTCATCACAAACTTCCTGAGTAATCTGCCCGAAGAAGAGGAGAAACCCAAGCGCCGCGCTCGCACAACGGTTGATGCCTCTACCGACTATATGGGATATATGATGCAGTTGGAGTCGGACACGAATGGTGGCGAGAGAGAGGAAAATATTGCATACGGACAGCATATTCTCGATAATTTCCTCGAACTCGGAAAGATTACCATACAGGATCATCCCGACGAAGAGCTGCAACGTCCCGAAGAAGCATCAAATAGCGAGGTTTTGACCGAAACTTTAGCCCAAATCTACATCAAACAGGGCAAATATGACAAGGCTCTTGAAATTATTCAGCGACTTTCCTTGAAATATCCAAAAAAAAATCGTTACTTTGCAGACCAAATCCGCTATTTGGAGAAAATTATAGCTAATAATAACAATAAATAACCAATAAAAATGTACAACGCAATCGTAATTCTAATAGTTGTAGTTTCGGTACTTATGTGCCTTATCGTACTCGTTCAGGAATCTAAGGGCGGCGGCTTGGCAAGCGGCTTTGCTGACAACAACGCCATGCTGGGTGTACGCAAGACCACCGATGTTATTGAGAAGACCACTTGGGGACTGGCTGCCGCAATGGTGATACTGAGCATCATCAGTGTTGCTTTCCTCGCTTCTCACAACACCACAGGCTCAACCGTTATGGAACAGACTGTAGAGCAGACCACAGAGACAAGCAGTCTGCCTGCTCTTCCTCAGACAGATGCAGCTCCTGCTGCCGAAACTCCTGCAGGCGAGTAATTCTACAACTTTACAGACAAACAAATATCCCCACGATGATGAGTCGCGGGGATATTTTATTATTATATAATAGGTAATGTCTTAGATGAGAGGCATTCCTGCCAGACGGCACTCCTGACGCATAGAGTCGGGCCAGATGCTCGACTGGGTTTCGCCGATGTGTGCCTTGTGAAGCAATACCATGCACAGACGGCTCTGACCTATGCCGCCACCGATGCTGAGAGGCAGACGGTCCTTGAGCAGACGCTTGTGGAAATACAGCTCCTTGCGGTCTTCCTTGCCCTGCAGAGCCAACTGACGCAGCAGCGCCTCCTTGTCAACACGGATGCCCATTGACGATAGCTCGATAGCGCGATTCAGAACAGGATACCATATCAGCAGGTCGCCGTTGAGTCCCTTGAAACCATCTTCGTTGTCTGTGCTCCAGTCGTCGTAGTCAGGAGCTCTCATATCGTGAACTGTGCCGTCGCCCAGCTTACCGCCGATGCCCATGATGAATACTGCTCCGTGTTCCTTGCAGATAGCATCCTCGCGCTCCTTTGCTGTCATGTTGGGGTACATCTGACGCAACTGCTCGCTGTGGATGAAGAAAACATCCTCGGGCAGATAGGGACGGAGCTGGGGATAGGTTTCGCAGATGAAGAACTCGGTGCGCAGTATTGCTGAATATATCTTGTTGACAATCTTCTTCAGGAACACGAGATTGCGGTCTTCGGCATTCATCACACGCTCCCAGTCCCATTGGTCAACGTAGAGGGAGTGTATGTTGTCCAAATCCTCGTCGGCACGTATGGCATTCATGTCTGTGACAATACCAAAGCCAGGCTTAACTTCGTATTCAGCCAAAGTCACACGCTTCCACTTTGCAAGCGAATGAACCACTTCTGCCATGCTCTCATTCATGCATTTGATGGGGAACGATACAGGACGCTCGATACCATTCAGGTCGTCATTGAGTCCCAGACCGCGCAATACGAAAAGGGGAGCGGTGACACGACGCAGTCGCAATTCTGTGGAAAGACTTTCCAGGAAAAAGTCCTTAATCTTCTTAATAGCCAGTTCCGTCTGCTTCAAATCGAGCAGTGCTGTGTAACCATTTGGCTTTATAAGTTGGTGTTCCATAAATCGGTTCTTTTCTCAAAACTGCGCAAAGTTAGTAATTATTTACGAATTAGGTATTAGTATTTACAAATTTTTATGCATTTTTATTTTGTTCTTCGCTCACTTATTTGTAACTTTGCAGCCGATTATGCCGAAGGGGCTCGAATAAGTGGGCTACGAGATGGCCTCGCCTCCCGGTGAAACCCGTTAAATAACAAACAAATAAAATGTACGCAATCGTAGAGATTAACGGTCAACAGTTCCGTACGGAAGCCGGCAAGAAACTGTTCGTACACCACATCGAGGGTGTCGAGGCTGGCCAGACTGTTGAGTTTGAGAGAGTGTTGTTGGTAGACAACGACGGTGCCATCACCGTAGGTGCTCCCGAGATTAAGGGTGCCAAGGTTGTTGCTGAGGTAGTTAGTCCCCTGGTAAAGGGTGATAAGGTGCTCGTCTTCCACAAGAAGCGTCGCAAGGGCTATCGCAAGCTGAATGGTCATCGTCAGCAGTTCACAGAGCTGACTATCAAGGAAGTAGTTGCTTAACAATTAATTTAGAAGGAGAACAAATTATGGCACATAAAAAAGGTGTTGGTAGTTCTAAGAACGGCCGCGAGAGTGCAGCCCAAAGATTAGGCGTTAAGATTTTTGGTGGTGAGAAGTGCATTGCTGGCAACGTCATTGTTCGTCAGCGTGGTACTCGTCACTATGCAGGTGAGAACGTTGCTATGGGTAAGGACAATACCCTGTATGCCCTGAAGGACGGAATCGTTAGCTTCAAGAAGGGTCGTCGCGATCGTTCTACCGTTAGCGTTATGCCAGAGGCATAATACTCTCTGAACAGAAAAATTAATCCTCCTCAGTTTTGGCTGGGGAGGATTTTTTGTGTCACTCTGTGACGTCGAAGTATGATTCGAGTTCTGCTTCGGCCTCTCCGTTGCTGTTGTCGATATCACGGATTATCTTTCCATTTTCGAGCAGCGCTATGCGAGGACAAATGTCAACGGTGTGGTTGAGGTTATGACTGGAAACGAGAATGGTGGCTCCAGTTTCTTTGTTATAGTCGGTAAGCAGATGCTTGATGACGTGCTGCGACGATGGGTCGAGGAAGTTGAAGGGTTCGTCGAGGATGAGCACCTTGGGACGGAGCAGCATTGCTGCCACAATACCTACCTTCTGTTTGTTGCCGGCAGAGAGATTACGGATGAGTTTGGTTTGTCCTGACACTTCGCCTGCCATAAAGTGTTCGTACTTCTTCATCTCTTCGTCGAGAAATTCATCGTTCATGCCTGCAATGCGGGCTATGAAGTGGAAGTATTCGTCGGGTGTGAGATAGTCGATGAGGAAAGATTCATCAACATAGGCTCCTGTCCAGTCTTTCCATTCTTCTGTTTCTGCAACATTAATGTCAATGTCGCATCCATTTGACATTCTCACACTGCCAGTATCGGCCTTAATGAGGTCGAGAATGAGACGGAACAGAGTACTCTTTCCAGCACCGTTGTTCCCCACGAGTCCGAGTATCTCTCCTGAATGTATCTCGTATTGTTCTATATCTACGGCTACCTTGATGTTGTCTTTGTTGCCGAAGGTTTTCTTGAGGTTGTCTATTTTTATGTTCATGGGTTTTATGGGTCTAATGGGGTTAATGGGATATTTATGAGTTGCGGGAGGCACGGAAGGCTTCCATGTTCTCGAAGCGGCGAACCATAAACCTGCGATAGATGTTACGGAGCCACTGACGATGGGTCGCTATTCCTACGATTCCAAGTATGATAAGCGGCATATAGCCCCATACGGGACCAAGCAGCAAAACGCTTATCTTCTCAAATGCAATGGGCAGGAAGAGAATGACGATGGAGATAATGCTCTGCATCATGGTTCCTGAATTTGCCTTTGTAAGTTTTACATTCAGCGGTAGAGTGTTCTTATTGTATAAAGCCAACTGGAATACGCATGGGTAGAGGACACCAACTGTGAAGAAAAGATAACCGAGGTTCATCCAAAGACTGATTTTACCGATAATCATCAAAGGAGTGATGAGTATGAATGGTATGAGCAGCATTGCTGAGTTGAAGTAATACTTCGCACGCAGAAGTTCGAAGATACTGTCGCGCCGACTCATAAGACCGTCGATGTAGTTGCCCTCGTAGCACATGATAGTGATGAGTGTTGTTGCTCCCAGAATGACATAGTCGTAAAGACAGATGAAAGACTTCATGAAGCCCGTGTCGTAAACGTCCGTGAAGTAGAGCATTAAGCTGAAGAATGTAATTAGTCCTATTCCTATGAAGAACTGCATTTTCGGCTGCTTGTTGCGCATACGAAGTTTTATTTCCATCTTCAGATATTCGCCCAATGCTCCATAACGGTTAAGGGCACGGAATTGTGAAACATTCTTCAGATCTACTTCTTCATTCTTCCCAATCTCGTTATAAACCATTCCCATCTGCAATCGGAAGTTTGTCCAATAGGCAAATGCTATGATTGCACCAACTATGAGATAGGGTAGAGGTTGCCATTGTACGAAGGCATTCATGAATAGCACGAATGGCACACGCAAGACATTATGGTCGGGCACAACACACACGCAGACAAGGGCTGTATGTACGGCTGCTGCCGACAGAAACCATAGCATGTGCTTCATACAGAGAGCACGTATGTAGAGGTATGCAAGTCCGTTTGCTACGAATAGCAGCCAATAGCCCAACAGCCAACCGACGAATGCCAACCAACCAGCAACGGGAACCACCGACATGAGACCAAATGGCACAAGGAAAAAGCCCCAGAACAAGTTGCCCCACGACAGCATAGCTCGAATGAGATAGCCGTGCATTAGGAAGGAGCGACGAATGGGAAGCAGGGCGTATGAGTTAGCCTTCTGAGCTGGTGTCTCCTGCATTGTGAAGCGCATCCAGAAATCTATGATGAGCAGATAGAAGAATCCTCCGTCGAGCCTGTGGTATGCGGCAGAGTAATCGCCCTTGAGACCGAAGCCCAACGTTACACCCAAGAAGAGCATTATGGCAGCATAATAGGCCACCATGAACCACATTAGGAACTTCATGAACTTGTTGCGCTCGAACATCGGATGGCGCTTGTCCTTTAGTTCCTCCGTGCGTTCTATTAGGCGATATAGTTGGTATTTGTTCATAGAGTTTATAGGAAGATATTAAAGAGTGGCGAGGTAGCGCTCAGCCTCAATTGCTGCCTTTGCACCACTGCCTGCTGCAATCACAGCCTGACGGTAATGTGGGTCTGCTACATCTCCTGCTGCGAATACTCCTGGAACACCAGTACGTGGAGAATCTCCCTCTACGATAATGTAACCTGTTTCGTCGGTCTTTACCCACGGACGGAATATGTCGCTGTTTGGCTTGTGTCCAATGGCAAGGAAGAAACCATCTATGGAGATGTCGTAGCGACGCTCATCGACCTCGCCTTTGCGATATACCACATGAGCCCCTTCCAGCTTCTCGTTGCCAAAGAGTCCTTCTGTATTGTGTTCGAAGAGTACTTCTATCTTCGGGTTCTCGAGTACTCTATCCTGCATAATCTTCGATGCGCGCAGGAATGGTTTGCGAACGATGAGATAGACCTTAGCTGCAAGTCCGGCAAGATATGATGCTTCTTCGCAGGCTGTGTCTCCGCCGCCTACAACAGCAACAGTCTTCTTACGATAGAAAAATCCATCGCAGGTCGCACAAGCACTTACGCCTCGTCCGTTGAATTCCTCTTCGTCCTTCAAACCAAGATACTTTGCTTTGGCACCTGTGGCAATGATTATTGTATCTGCTGTAACCTCTGTCTCATCATCGAACCACACATGATAAGGGGCTTTGCTTAAGTCTGTCTTTACGGCAACACCCTGACGCATTTGGCAACCAAAACGTTCTGCCTGACGACGTATTTCGTCCATCATGTCGAAGCCCTGCACTCCTTCGGGGTATCCAGGGAAGTTCTCAACCTCTGTGGTTTGTGTCAACTGTCCACCGGGCTGTATTCCTTCGTAAAGAACTGGATTGAGGTTTGCACGTCCGGCATATATTGCTGCCGTATATCCGGCAGGTCCTGCTCCAATAATCAAGCAACGTATGTGTTCCATCTTTTTAAATTAACAATTAAGAATTAATAATTAAAAATTAGCGGAGATCGATGATTTCCACTTTGGGATAACGCTTCTTTGGGAATGTGAAGTGCGAAACTTCGAATTTCTGTCCCGTTGCAAAGCGGTTGACCACAAGGCGCACCCATTGATTCTTACCCTGACGGATGGAGATGCGGACGGGGTTGTACTGATTATCAACCTCGAGAAACATCTCGCGAATCTCCTGCTTCGAGTTATCGGCTGTGAGGGTAATCTTATAGCCTGCTTTGCCGTTCGACATAGTTCCTTTTTTCATCTTGTAGTTGAATCCCTTTTTATATATATTAATGAATGCGTAGGGATTGATGGTCTGAAGCTCGACACCTGTTGGTTCTGTCATACTCACCTCTGTATCTCCTGTCTGTAGTGTCCATTGTGTTTTACCGTCGAACCAAGTTTGTACCTCTGGAGTCTTCATGTAGAACTTGCGTCCTTGAATGTCCATCGTACCGCTTGTGCTCCCTTGACTGGCTTTGCCCACAATAGTAGAGGCGGTGAACTGAATGTTCATTGCTCCGGCTTTGTTTATGCGCTGAGCCGTTGCATCCAGAACCTTGCGTGTTGCAGGGTCTTTGCCTGCTGCAAAAACATTCGGAAGAATGAGTGTTTGAGCAAATGAGAGTATGAGAAGGAATAATATTCTTTTCATATTAATGCAGATTGTTGAGGATTTCAAGTAACTGAACGTCGCCCATTACCAATACTTCGCGAGGTTTGCTGCCCTGTGCCGGTCCTACAATGCCTGCAGCTTCGAGCTGGTCCATGAGACGGCCTGCACGATTGAAGCCGATTGCAAACTTGCGCTGAATCATACTTGTGCTTCCCTGCTGGGTTTGTACAACAAGTTTGGCAACCTCCTCGAACATCGGGTCGAGGTGATTCATATCTACATCGGCAGCTCCGCTTTCGTCTCCTTCCATAGGAACAGGAGGCAAGGGGAACGGACGGTTGTAACTTTGCTGGCAAGCAATGAAGTTGGCAATGGCTTCTACTTCCGGAGTATCAACGAATGCACATTGTACGCGCACAGGCTCCATTCCTGCAAGGAACAGAAGATCGCCCTTGCCCACAAGCTGGTTAGCACCAGGACGGTCGAGAATGGTACGTGAATCGACCATAGCACTAACCTTGAACGCCATACGTGCAGGGAAGTTAGCTTTGATGGTACCTGTGATAATGTTCGTGGTAGGACGCTGTGTGGCGATAATCATGTGTATGCCGACGGCACGAGCCAACTGTGCGATGCGGGCGATAGGAAGTTCAATCTCCTTGCCTGCTGTCATGATGAGGTCGCCGAACTCGTCGATTATGACCACGATATATGGCATGAACTTGTGACCATTGTTCGGATTGAGGCGACGCTCCTTGAACTTCTCGTTGTATTCCTTAATGTTACGTGCACGGGCTTTCTTGAGCAAGTCGTATCGTGTATCCATCTCCACGCAGAGACTTTTCAGTGTCTGGATTACCTTGTTTACATCGGTGATGATGGGCTCTTCTGTTTCTTCGTTGCCCTCGACCTGTGCCAGAAAATGGTTCACAATGGGAGCATAGACGCTGAATTCCACCTTCTTAGGGTCAACCATCACGAGCTTAAGTTCTGCCGGATGCTTCTTGTAGAGCAGGGAAGTGATGATGGCGTTTAGTCCGACTGATTTACCCTGACCAGTGGCACCGGCTACGAGCAAGTGGGGCATCTTTGCAAGGTCCACCATGAATATTTCGTTGGTGATGGTCTTTCCCAAAGCCATTGGCAATTCATATTCTGTCTCTTGGAACTTGCGACTGTTGATGAGGCTTTCCATCGATACTATCTGCGGCTTGGCGTTAGGAACCTCGATGCCCACAGTACCTTTGCCGGGTATGGGGGCGATAATACGTATGCCCTTTGCCGACAATGAGAGAGCGATATCATCCTCAAGGTTTCGGATAGTGGCGATGCGAATACCAGGGGCGGGTGTTACTTCGTAGAGAGTAACGGTCGGACCAACTGTTGCCTTGATGTTACTGATTTCCACCTTAAAGTTATGCAGTACGCGCAGAATCTGGTCTTTGTTTTGTTTCAACTCCTCCATATCAACGCTGGGAGCGTTGTTGTCGTACCTCTTCAAGAGATCTATAGTGGGGTACTTATAATGACTGAGGTCTAGCTTCGGGTCGTAAGGTTCCAAAGCACCAGTCTCGTCAAGGTCTGCTTCTTCTTCCTCTATGCCTTCGTGTATCTCCATCTGTAGGTCTTCGGCTTTAGAAGTTGCTGGTTTCTCGGGACCTGTTACTTTGAATGGAACATCACCTCTCGTTGTAGGTTGTACATCTTCAGCAGGCATATCTGTGAAGGTTACCGTTGTGGCAGTCTTTGCTATTCCTTTTTCGTCCACTTCGTCGAGGTCTATTACACGCGAACGTGTATTTTCGTCCTGATGGTAGTCGCCTTCATCCTGTGACAGGTCTGTTTCACCATCCTTGTCATAATCCGATGTCGAGCGTTCAGCACGACGCCGTGCAGCCTCAAGCGTACGACGTATGATGTTTACGGTCTCGCCTGTGAGGTAAAGAACGTATGCCACAGCCGTCACTATCAGTCCTATCATCACACCGGCAGTACCAATGTTTTGCTTTAGATACTCGAGGGCAGTCTGTCCGTGCCCTCCACCGATGTTGATGTACGAGTTCTCGAAGAAGTATGTCTGCAGCAGAGCTCCGGCTATTGACAACCATACCATCAGCAGAGCACAATTGATGAACCACTTCCACAACCTAATATGACCTATTGCTAAGAGACGCAGTGTTGTGACTATCATCAATATGGGAATCAATATCGACGCCAGGCCGAAGGTGGTGTCCATTATATTCTTGGAAAGTCCTACACCAAATCGTCCGAGCCAGTTGTGGGCATGCTCCCCATCGGCGAGGTTCTGGTCGTAATGTCCTGTGAATATGTATGATGTGAAGGCAATGAGCAGGAGTATTGAGAAAAATGCCAGCAGTCCTCCTACAATCCATTTCGTCAGTTCGAGTTTGCTGACCGGTTCTTCCATTTCTCCATTATCGGTCATCACTTTCCTGCGTCCCTTTACAGTCTTCTTAGTTATCTTCGGTGTCGTGTCTTTTGCCATATCGCGCGTGTATATGTATATTATATATATGTATGTATAAACAGCCCACAAAGATACATAAAAAATTGCGATATGTAATAAAACGATGCGGCATTTTAGAGAGAATTTTGTATATTTGCACGGATTATTGAGTTATGCAGACATAATGATGACTGAGCAAAGGCGCATATTGATGGATAAGTTCGACAAGCAACAGCTTGCCGCTTTACCGCGAGCCGTGTTTACAGGACGTATTATCGTCATTGACACAGAGCATGAGGCAGAGAAGGCTGTGGCTTATCTTATGCGACAACCTCTGTTGGGCTTCGACACTGAAACTCGCCCCACATTCAGGCCCGGTCCTATGCACCCTGTAGCCCTTTTGCAGGTTTCTACGCTCGATACGTGCTTTCTCTTTCGCCTCAATATCATCGATATACCTGACTGCCTTGTACAGTTGCTTGGAGAAAACGATATTACGAAGGTTGCCTTATCGTGGAGCGATGACAGAGGGCAGCTTATGCGACGTCGTGCTTTCAAAATGGGGCAGTTCGTGGAGTTGCAAACATACGTGCGACAGTTCGGAATCGAGGATATGAGCCTGCAGAAACTATATGCCAATATCTTTGGCGAGAAAATATCCAAGACGCAACAGCTTACCAATTGGGAGGCCGATACCCTTACAGTAGCACAGAAAACGTATGCTGCTACTGATGCTTGGGCCTGTCTGCGCCTTTACAAGGAATTGGAGCGCTTGCGCGAAACAAATAATTGGGAATTAAAAAGATATGTTGAACCTATATCTGAATAAAGGAAAGGACGAAAGCCTGCGACGTTTTCATCCGTGGGTGTTCTCTGGCGCTGTGAACCACATCGACGGACAACCCTCGGAGGGTGACCTCGTGAGAGTGCTGACACATCAGGGCGAGTTCGTTGCCGTCGGACATTGGCAGATTGGAAGCATAGCTGTGCGAGTGTTGTCGTTTGAGAATGAACCAATAGACCATAAATTCTGGGTAAATAAGCTCGCTACTGCTTACGATGTTAGACGAACTATCGGAGTGGCTGGAACAAATGAGAACACTACCTATCGTCTCGTTCATGGTGAAGGTGATAATCTGCCTGGATTGGTAATAGATATGTATGGACGGACGGCGGTAATGCAGGCCCACAGTGTTGGAATGCACGTTTGCAGGAAGGATATTGCCAAAGCCCTTCAAGAGGTTCTTGGTGATGCTCTTGAAAACGTCTATTATAAGAGTGAGACAACTCTTCCGTTTAAGGCCGATTTGCATCAGGAGAATGGTTTCATTGTCGGCAATTCTTTAGACGATATTGCTGTAGAAAATGGACTTAAATTCCATATCGATTGGCTTAAAGGTCAGAAGACAGGATTCTTTGTAGACCAGCGAGATAACCGTAGTTTGGTGGAGCAATACTCTAAAGACCGTAACGTACTTAATATGTTCTGCTATACTGGTGGGTTTAGCGTATATGCGATGAGAGGCGGGGCACGTCTTGTACACTCCGTTGACAGCAGTCAGAAGGCAGTAGATCTTGTTAATCAAAACATCGAACTTAACTTCCCATCCGACTCTCGTCACAAGGCTTTCGCCGAAGACGCTTTTAAGTATCTTGAGCAGATGACAGAGTCCTATGACCTCGTTATACTTGACCCTCCAGCCTTTGCAAAGCATCGTGATGCAGTTCGTCACGCTATAAAAGGTTACACGAAACTCAATGCCCGTGCTATGGAGAAAATGCCCACGGGAAGTATTCTCTTTACATTCTCCTGCTCGCAGGCTATTTCTAAGGACCAGTTCCGCATGGCTGTGTTCACGGCTGCCACGCTGGCGAATCGTAAGGTCCGTATTCTTCACCAGCTTCATCAACCGGCTGACCACCCCATAAATATCTATCATCCGGAAGGTGAATATCTAAAGGGTCTTGTACTTTATATTGAATAACCAAAAACATAATACTATGAATATCAAAATTCGTCTTGCAATTCTATTCTTCTTCGAGTTTGCAGTATGGGGAGCCTACCTTATCTCCATGGGACTCTATCTTGGAAGTGAAGGGCTGGGTTCCAATATCGGTTGGTTCTACAGCGTTCAGGGTTTCGTATCACTCTGTATGCCTGCACTTATGGGCATTGTAGCCGACAAGTGGATTCAAGCACAGCGCTTGTTGAGTCTTTGTCACGCTTTGTCAGGTTTGTTCATGATTGGAGCATGTTTCTATGGCTTGTCTGCTGCCGGACACGTGGATTTCGGCATTCTGTTCAGCCTTTACACCATGAGTGTCGCCTTCTTTATGCCGACAATTGCCCTTACGA
>Ga0247611_10006317_pt1 | contig 15262 bp, 8 predicted proteins | sample 177DNAGHGhighgp2_FD_192422 | JGI IMG/M metagenome (GOLD analysis project Ga0247611, IMG submission 192422) | Sheep rumen microbial communities from Palmerston North, Manawatu-Wanganui, New Zealand - 1770 DNA GHGhigh gp2 | ecosystem: Host-associated > Mammals > Digestive system > Stomach > Rumen ...
AACGCATCGCCATTATTTGCATCATAATACTCAACACCTATCTTCGGATGGTCACCATTGGCATCCAAACCACTGGCAATGATACGAATCAGGTTGCCTGCTGCCTCGGAAGCATATATCTCCACATCCTTTGTGGATGTTAGATGGATACCCGCAGCACTCGTGCCATCTTGGTTGTATACCTCGAACGACGGACACTCTGTACGATAGTTCTGGAGCGCTTTCTCTTCCCATTTTGCATTGAGCGTTACATTTTCAGTCCTAATCCAGTTACCACCTGAAGTGTAATATGCTATGTTCGGAGCCCAAGTACCGCCGTTATTTCCCAGTTTGGATCCCCAGCTTGGACTTCCCGTATTAGTCCAATATCCTTGGAAATTATATCCTTCTTTAGTCGGAGGAGCAAATGTAGCCGGTGCTGTATTGTACACGACATCTACATATTCCGTTCCGCCACTACCTCCATTCGGGTCCAAGGTAATTCGATATGTCTTCGGCGTACAGGTCGCATTGAACACACCGGATCCGTTATCATTCTGAGCAAATTGGTAAACAAAAGTGTATGGACCACTACCCGTTGGACCGCTCACGTATGAAGCCGTGACTGTTCCGGAGGATTTTGAGAATTCCAGACCGGCAGCATCCAACATCTCATAACCCGCATCAGGAGTTACAGTCACCGTCACTTGTCTTGCAGCTTCATCACCACAAGTCGGTTGGTTCTCACTACTATACGATAACGTACAATGTTCCAACGTCCCATCCGAGATAGCCACCTTGTTTGCACAACACTGTGTTACATAGTCAGTATATGTTACCGGAGTATAATAAACAACTATTTTAATTGGATAAGCAGTTCCAGATAAGTTGTTCTTGATATAGAAGAATGTATGCCCGGAAGAGACAGTCAGGTCGTAGTAACTGGATGTATAAGATAGTGAACCACTCGTGTTCTTAGGAATACTTAAACTTTCAGTACCAGTTGCAGAACCAGGCCAAGACAATGTTGAGGTAGTTGCTTTCTCAGTTGTACCCGTATATACTGTTAAATAGGAAGAAGAACCGCTATAATCGTATATGCGAATTTTTGTTAATCCTGAAATTTCTACTTTGTTATACAATTGTCCGTAATTAGATGAATTATTTCTGAATTGCATTCGTTGACCTGCAGCCCAGCCTAATCCGTCAAAGTTAGCACTATTATACATTAAGTTTTTAAACCCTATGTCATTAGTAGATAATTTCGTCAGTTTTAATTCACTTGTAGAATATGAACTTCCTATTTCTGATGCTGATATAGTGAATGAACTAGGATCACCTGCGTCCGCCGTTGCAAACACCGCACGGAAAGTAATATCTGCATTGATAACCGTGGTATTCCCCGCAACACTTGTGAATAGGGTGGCCGGTGCAGTGTGATGATCATCTGCCTCCCATTCTACATCCATAGTATTGCTCCACCCCATGAACTTATTCGCACACGCGCCTAATGTCGCGTCGCCCGGAGCTGTCGGGATCGTAAGATCTTTCCATTGAGCACCGCGCGCCACCTCTGTGGTCGGTTCGCCTGTCGCATAATTCATTCCTCCTTTCAACCATGTAATTGTAATCGGCTTATAGAAATTACCACGAACAACTACATCGCCTGTCGGCGTTCCCGTCAGGCTGCTTCCTGATAATCCCATTCCGCTGGCAGTAATGAGCGACCAGTTGTTAAACACATAATTCGTTGAGCCGACACTCTGCGATAGCGTTCTGCCGCTTGCACCTACTGTCACACTCGCATTGGTAATCTCTGCGGGAGTCTCATCATATTTCTGTACCGTCACGCTATATACATCAATCGTCGTAGTGGCTGTTTTTGTGATACCGGCCTCCGTGTAACTTGCCGTTACTGTCTGACTGGTTCCCGCACTCAAAGTCGTCAAATCCCAAGTCGCAGAACCTGTCACAGCCTTCGTACTACCATCACCCATCGTTGCGGTTACAACTGCGCCCGTCTTACTGAATGTCTCACCTGCCAAGTAAGCACGTGTCGTCGGCTGTGTGGTGATGGCAATGCTCTTCAGTTTAGCTGTGGCCGTTGCTGTAATGACGATATTACCGTTAATAACGGCATCGAACGTGAACGCACCAGTACCACTATTATACGTATAATGCGTGCCTGCTGTCAGCGGCGAACCATCCATCGTCACAGTGATACTACTCGGCAGGAAGAAGTTCGTCGCATCTACCGTAAACGTACTGTTCAGCGCTGTAGTGGTGGCACCCGTGTATGTGAACGATGCAGGCAGACCCGCATTGGCTACGTTGGTCAGCGTCTTGGTTATCGTGTAAACATTTGCCGTCCATTTTGCGTAAAGAGTGATGTCTGCTGTTATCGCCGTAGCACCAATCGAAGAACCTGCGCTAACGGTACACTCTTTGTCTGTAAACCATCCACCGAAGTCATATCCGGTCTTGGACCCACTCACTAATGCCGTTGCACTTCCATACGTGTGAGTAGTAGGCGCACCGGTCGGAACACCTGCAGTCACAGCACCCGAGTACGATACGTTGCCTTGATCCTTGTATGTGATGTTGTATTCATTCGCCGTATAGTTTGCAGTAATTGTTTTGTCATCCGCTGTTGCATTAATCACAATTGTACGCGTAGTCAACGTTGTGCTTGTTGTTACACCACTCGGCATTGAAGACCATGTGCTCCATGTATAACCGGTAAACGATGCAGGGGCAGTAGTCGTACCCGTTGTAGTAACACCGACATTCTTAATAGTTGTCGACGAGGAAACCGTTGTCGCCCCACACTTATATTCCACCGTCACATCATGCAAGGTTTCTGTCCAATGGGCATAAAGTTCTACATCTGCACTCGCACCGGCAGAAATGGTCTGATTCCCCGTCTTTTCAGTACCACCACTGGCTGCATCATACCATCCGGCAAAGGTGTAACCCGTCGGTGCTGTCGGAGCCGAAGGCAGAGCAATATCGCTCTTTGTCTCCTCTACACTTACATCTACCGAGTATGTATCTGCAGGACTATCACCTACCGGATAATTTGCGTGGTAGATAATACGATGATGAGGAATGAATGTTACATACCAGTTGTTATCACCAGAGTTAGCATAAACACGGAACTTACCGCGTTTGCTTGCATAGCTGGTTGTCAAACCGCCATCTACCCAATTATCTCCACTATTAGATTTTGTTCGAAGACCACTTAAGTTTACTTTCTCACTATATGGGGAACACCATACATAGCCGGAAGATGTTTTCAAACCCACAAAGATTTTTCGACCGATGGCTGCATTTGTTAACGTTGTTATTGGGGTATAAAAGGCCGTCTCATCCCAATTACTTGAAGCTGGGCTTAAAACCAACGTTGAATCATTAGTCCAAGTGTCACCTGTACCAAAGTTCAGCGTATAATATGTTGGAATAAAGCTGACATATTTGTTTTTTGAATCACTGTCACCATAGACATGGAAACGCCCTAAACCTCCACCGATATTACCACTTTGTGGGTTTGCACCAAAAGATTTAGACCGATAATGATAGAAAGGCATAGGAACGTTATCTGTCGTACCAGTAAAACCATAAGTTTGAGCGCTACTTGCTCCGTGAGGGCTATTACCGGTTCCTGTAACATTATACCATTCTGCGTAAGGCAACGATAATTCGTCCGTCAAATAGTTAACGCTAGTTGATACTTGCGTAAAACAAATATTGTCCGTATTCCAGTCACTACTATGCTGATAATGGAACGAATAACTGGAGCAACCGGCAGAAACCCATTTGGCATAAAGGGTTGTATTCGCGGTTATTGTAAAAGTGTTACCTGGAGTAATATCTGTTCCGTTTCCATCCGCTTGTGTGTTCCAGCAACTAAAAGTATAACCTGTTTTTTCCAAAGAGCCCGAATTTGTCTTTGTTGTTACTGACGTAGTGCCATTTCCTGAATAATAAACTGCGTCGGTTGGAGCAGTTCCTCCGGTATTGCCGTTTCCGTTGTAAGTTACCTTATAGGCCTTGAACAACCGAACTGGTGTCATATCAACAGCATATGCTCCAGAATAATTGGCAAACCAATGATTGCTAGCATTGTATTTAAATATATTATAGCTTGCGCCGTTTAATGTAAATTTAAAACCCGCTGGAGAGCTACTATTATATCCGGCTAAAGTGAAATTATAAGCATCATCGCTCCATGCCATTCCTTTACCACCGGTCGTGGAAGATTGATAAAGATATTTATTATTCTTGACATTTAGGACTGTGTAATAATTGACTGCATCAACGGTTGTCTTAGTAATTAAGAATATTACAGCATCATCTGGGTTTGAGATGGTGGTTGCAGAAGTAGAGAGATTAATATCTACTCCTTCAAGACGCTTGTTGCTGTTAATCGAGTTACCTGCCACATAATCAGAATTAGCATTTGCATTGTTACTTGCAGCAATAATATAATACCCAGTAGTTAAATTACCAGTAGATGTAATTTCATAAAACGTACCAGAGGTTGCTGTCCCCAACATATGGCCCACGCCAAATGAGAGTAATAGAATGATGGTTACCAGCCATCGGGTTTTGGTGAAAAAGTTTTTGTTTAGCATAATATGTAGTTATTTATATTCGTCAAATCAATATATACCACGCGGTTAGAGGACTCACCGCTCGCCAAATGGCGAGAAGCAAGTCCTAACAAATTAGGAAATATGTGAAATGCTTTATGCATTGTTATACTATAAATATTATTTTTGGTCGGTGTTGTCCGTTTTGCGGATGACGCCTACTTCGGTGTGCTTATATTTGAAATAAACTAAAATATCATACAAAATGAAAAACTTTATTTTTTTACTCAAACAGAGTTTGTTTCTCGTAATTGGACCGGCTTTGGATCGGAAACGAACTGGGAACGGATCGGCGAAGCTATACACCGTTTTGTGGATCTTCTTAATGCTATTCTCACTCGGTACAGAGTGTGCTTGGGCCTCTGATTCTGGTCTTTCTGCGTCTTCAGGTACTTTTATCCTTGATTTTTACGACAGTGAAAATCTAACAGCAACAACAAGTAGCACAAACTTATCTCTAGAGACTTGTACCACACACGTAAAAGTGCCAACAGGGATAGCAGCATCTAGTGTAGTAACTGCAGTAGCAAAAACAGGAACTGTACAACTTAGTAAAAATGGAGGATTAACGTTTGGTGGTAGTAGTACCGGCTATTCTTTTGCAAAACTTACTATAGGAAGCGATTTTCCTGTGCGTAAAATAACAGTTAAAGCAACAGAATACGATTCATCAGTTCCATTGTGGGTGAATTCAACCTCGGTATCTTCCTTAAATACTAAAAGTGCCGCCTACGCGAATTGTACTACAAGTGTTCATATCGCATGCAATTTTGTGACCCAGATTCGTTTCGGTAATACGCAAAACGACGATTCCGGAACAAAAAAGAAACGTGTTACTCTATATACTGCTATTTGTGAATATGGTTATCGCGCTTATTTGCCTGCTCCGAGCGAAGGCTCTATTTCTGCAGTCCCCAAAACTGCCAATGAAAATGGTGCAGGTTGGAATAGTGACACTTTGGCTGTTATGGGTTTAAAATCCGGTCAAAAAGTAACCCTTAGTGCTACACCTCCAAGCGGAAAAGTCTTTGATTCGTGGACTGTTAAGAAGAAATCGGATAATACCGACATCACAGCAACAGTCCTTGATGGCAATGATTTAACCATGCCAGCATATGACGTCAAAGTAAGTGTTACTTGGCGTTCTGCAGGGTGCTCAAATTATTCGTTCCTTTTGGTGAACATACCCTTCTTGAGCCCGTCAGCCCTTTTGTAGAGCCGACTGAGCCGCATTGTAACTACATCGTAATTTTACCGTACTTTGATCGTATCCTCCACCACCTTATATATACTTTGTATATATCCCGTGATTTTGGACACGTCCATTTTTGCACTTTCTTGCAAAAACCTGCGTTTTTGGCCTGTTTTTAACTACATTTATATAGTTTATTTCAGTATGTCAAAGATCGTTTGCCCTTTCGGGCTTGGTGCCTCCGGGTAGAACCAACTACCCGAAAGCGTTTCATCATTTCGTCTAACGTTAGTTCGCGTAATCTGCAAAGACTGCGTGGAACTCTTTCGCCGTAGTGATCGGCGTCGTGTCGCTATTTCCGCTCCTCAGTAGAGGAGTCGGCGCACTTTGGCCAGACGCAGCGCCCATACTATGGTCTGTCCAACCAACAAATCGGTTACCACACGCATCGCCTGGCGTCGGGTCGGTCGGATAAGTCAAGTCTTTATACTGCGTACCCGATTCTACTGAAGTACTCGGATCACCTGCTGTCCATTCCTCGCCGTTCACATACCATCTAATCTCTACACCCGGCAGATAAACGGCCGTCACGGTGACTGCTCCCGTCGGGCTGGTAATAGTGTTGTCCTCCGTGGTAGAACTGCTTCCCAACGTGGCATTCGTTAGTGTCCAATGATCAAACACATAGTTGTTCGCATTGGCCGCCGGAGTGATGTTAATGCCGGAACGTAACGGCAGGTCGATGGTAGCAGAGATGTCAGTACCTTCATCATCCGTAACTGCTAATGTTACGCCATAAACCGTCACAGCACAATCCGCTGTGTAACTGCCATTGGTGGTAGTACAAGTAATGGTCGCACTTCCTGCTGCCACACCGGTCACTAATCCCGCACTTGTAACAGATGCTTTTCCTTCTGCACTGGAACTCCAACTAACCGTCTTATCTGTTGCGTCCGCCGGAGCTACGGTAGGAGTGATGGTGAACGTCTCATCAACGACAATAGCTTTGCTGGTCGGATCAACCTCCACACCAGTTGTGTTCACGGTAATCGTCACTTCTTGCTCCACATCCTGTGCGCAATATTTTGTCCCTAAAACAGTGTTCTGATCTTGGTGCGCCTTGATGGTTACTGTTCCTGCGCTCGAAGGAGTGAAGACGCCGGTTGTGATAGATCCGGCTCCAGAACCTGCCGTTACCGTCCAAGTGATGGAAGCACCATTACCTCCATTAGAATTCAAAGTGATCGTATTACCCATAGCCACCGTATTCGCGCTCGTGATACTCAACGCCGTTGCCGGCTTCTCACAACAATCCGTTGAGTACTCCGTATAACCGTATCCTCGCTTGAATAAATTCGGATAAGGAGATGCATCCGCATAACAAGCGTATTTGGCGCCAGGTCCTGAACCTCCTCGCTTCAACACAGCACTGACTGATTGAGCTGAGTTGTAAGCATTCACAAACTTGTATGTCTTCGGATCTGAATTGAATGTCATGGAGAATTTCTCATTATTATTGGACGGAGATGTAGACAAGTTAGCTTGGCTGGATGTTCCGGTACCGATGACATAATTGCTGCCATTCTTGATTGTGTAATAGTCTCCGCTTGGTGTTATGTGCCAAGTACAATTAGATGCCCATGTGCTATTGTAACTAATTGTGTCGTTATTTATAGAAACAAATTGGCTACCTAACGTGTTGTCGGTCACAACGTTCGTCATCGCGTAGTTATAACTCGCATGTACAATCAAGTAATCCCCTTCTGCTATGGTTGAAGATGTATACTTTTCCCAAGGACCTGTTCCTGCTGTTGCTGTTGCATAGACAGCATAGAAATAGTTCTCACCTGGTCCTAGTGTTACCGATGTTCCCTTGGCATAATAGTTCGACGAGGGCTTCGTGTCCGTTTCTTCAACTTCCTCCTTACTCCAACCAACCAGCACTTTTCCACCGCAACTCTCCGATGACGTACTTGGCAACGAATATGAATCCAATTCATAATGCGTTCCTGATACGGTTGACTCACTTCCCGCCTCACTCAACACAATCGTCGCCGTACGCTTGTTGATAGTTACGGTCATTTCGTCGTCTTGTGCACAGTAATCGCCATTAATGTTCTGGTGAGCCTTTACTGTTACGGTACCCGGAGTAACAGGTCTGAGAGTTGTTCCGACTACCGTCGCCGTACCTGTTCCTGCAACTACAGACCATACTACAGTTCCCCCGTTACCATACTGGCTGGTAAGCGATAACGTGCTCCCCATCATTACAGAACTGGAACTTGTAATATCCAGCGCATTCGCTGGTGCATCACAACCATCATATGTAACAGATATGCTTTTAATATCGATTCGCCCTTTACTATTACCGGTGGAGTGCTTTGCGTAAAGGGTAACAGATTGTCCGCTTACAGAGTATGCAGTGTTATTCGCAACTGTAGAGGAACCGTCTTTTAGGACACCATCATTATTATTGCCATATACTATTTTTATCGAGCTCATTTCTCCTGCAGTAGACGTAATCGTTAAATAACCCGCCTCCGATTCAAATACTTGCCACCAATTGTTGTCACTGCGATATTGCCCCGTATATTGATCTGTAGGATAAGGAGAAACCGTTGCCGTAATGTAATCATCAAGGACAACCGAACCATATCGAGTGCCGTTTGTCCAACTATTATCAGACGCGTAAGTCGCAATACTTACCGTTATCGTCGTTGATGTCGCCCACGTGCTCGTGTACGCGAATGTTAGTAATAATAGCACTGCAAGGAATCTCACCTTACATACTGCGTTAATAATTTTTGTTTTCATATTTTTTGATTTTTATATTATTCCTTATTTATAATGTACGCACGTATACATGCGCTATTGATGTTATCAATTACATCATTTTTATGCGTTTTGATCTTCCTTTAATCCGTCTTTTTGTTTAGGTATTTCATTCGTTCCCTTACCCTCATGATGTTCGTTAGAAATTAAGCATAGTTGAAAGGCTGTAAGCTCCCCAACCAGTTTGCATAGTTCTTCGTTGTTCTTATTAGCGGAATAGTTTTGAATTTTTGTAACTAAATTATTGGCTTGATTCTTTACGCATTCGTTGTACGCAGACACGTTGTTTATTCCAGCTAGAACACCAGTCATATCAATTAAGTCCAACCCCAATTGTTCCTGATCTTTTATGTTATGAATTATCTTTTCTATAACAACTCGATAAGTGTCAAAGAACTGTTTTCTATATAATCGCTGTTCTATATGGTAAAATACAATTACATTAAATAGAGTAAAGCACATTGTCCCTAATCCCCAAAAGAACGCTCCAAAGTTCCCCCAATCGGCATTGTCATTGGATAGTTCTGTGCCCACGATAGGTCTGTATGCAACAAAGCACACCGCTATACCTATCAAGAATATTAATCCAATCAGATAATATATCCAATATCGTTCAAAATGTTGTTTCATTATAGTTTAATCCTTAAAATGTTTTTTATCTACTTTTCACGCATATGCGTACTTCCTTAAACGCGTGAGAACTTCTTTATGATTTATCCATTAATGTCTTATAAAAATTACTATATTCCTCGTCAACTAATTTATTATCACACCAACCCCATAGTTTGTGTCTGGGGAAATATAAGGAAAGAGCGGGTAGGACCAAACCTATAGCACTTGCAATGTAAAAGTATTTTTGGGGATAATCGTCACCCCAGTATGAATGAAACAATGCACATGTTATAAAATAGATGGCAAAAACGGAGATGGCTATAGTCCAAAATAATTTTGTTTCCGCTTTTCTTTTTTGCGTAATTATCTTTTTTGTTTGCTTTTCATATGGCACAACTAAATCTTCAAAAGCCAGTAAAACTATCGGAATAATTTTATATGCCTTTTCGGTGGGCGCGAACAATGAGTGTATTATACCTATTTGTTCCTCTGTAAAAACATAACAATATTGGTCCTTCTGCGCATTTTTAAGATTTTTACGCTTACGCTTAAGATTTTCGAACTCATAATCGCTCATCTCGTGTAATTCATTTAAACGATCAGTTGCCCCCAAAATCTTAACATGCAGTCGCTTTACATCAATTTGAATCAAAGACGCCAAATCATACTCAGATATGACAAACTGGTTAGAGGGTCTTGATTGATATATGCAATCTTGTATAAATGTTAAATCGAGATGTCTCATATCTTTATCCTTATTATCTGTGGCATGAAACCTTTGTTTCCAATATTGGCGATAGTAACTATATTATATGTCCTATCAATATCTTGAGTTTTATTATTGTTGCAAAGCATGTATGGCTCCTCCATGTTTTCTGATAAATATTGAATCAGTTCACCTTCTACTTGTTCTAATAGTTCCCTATTTATAGGAACATTTGGCGCGTCAGGTATAGAGACTATACCACATCTAATTGTTTGCTCCTTAGGTGCTCCTTCTAAGTAATCTTTTTTCAAAATATGTTGTTTAGTTCTATCGAACAAAGATTGAGTGGTTTGTCCGATATCAATCTTCCTTTGCTTGCGATCATTAGTCCCTTCAAAATAATATACAACATTCTGACGATAACTAATAATACGCTCATATAAAGTTAGACCATATACAAAATGATCTACTGGAATAGGAACCTGCCAATTTATTTTCACATTAATTGTTTTCATAATAGCGTGCAATGTGATTATCAATTAAAGTTATACACAACTCAAAATCCTTTTTATAAACAGATTCAGCATATAAAGCAGCAAGTGCATTTATATCCAGCGGTTCATTATTACGGGGAATGGGCTCAATAACATCTTTAAGTTTCATACTTTGCTGCAATAGAGTAATCGCATCGATGTTCAGCCGCTGCATATATTCTATTATCGTTAGTGATTCTATTGCATATTTGAAACCAAATTTGTAGTCCAATGGATCTTTCTTCTTTTTTAGAGTATCTAGATTTTGGATAAGATAATTTAGCAACTCGCGTTTTAATCGACACAATTCTGCCCGATCATATAACGACTCATCCCCTCTCAAAGCAATGTTTGAGATAGTATGAATTACATATTCATAAGAATCTTTTACTAAATATGTTCTAAACCATTCTCTCAAAGACATGCTATTTAGTATTTATAGTGATAATTAATAATTATTTTCTGAACGTTTTTGGACATAACATTACACTCTTCCTACTGCCATATCCTCAATAATTGCGACGATACCTTCCGCATAATGTTTGCTGAGAAGATCATAAGATGCAGCAGCAAGAGTAGTGTTATATGGACGTGGATGATGAGCCTCAAATAACTGGTAGCCATAAATGGTTTGCATTTCATATACGGCATTCCATGTCTCTCCGCTTGTTCTACATGCCGCCACAACGATCCTACATCCTGCATCTCTGAAGTCTTTCATTGATTTTGGTGTGACAAGATATGGTTCTGGATCGCCCTGCGTTTCTATTCCAACTTTACAATCTCCAATATTAACAATAGCCTTGATGTCATTATCTTTCCGAAGCACTGTATAAGGGTACTTCGCTGACAAAAGTTCAAAGACTTTCTTCAAAGAAGGAGTTTTGCCTACCCCTGCCCGTCCCCAATTAACTATAATATATTTCTTTTCTTCGGACATCTTCTCTTGCACTCATCCGTGCGCACTTTTACTTATTATATTTGTTTGACTATTTTACTTAGTCCTTTTTACTTTGACGCTTTTTTATGCTTCCTGAAAATTGCGGGTTAGCAATTTGCATAAAAACTGTTTTCTTCCGCGCAGCGCGTTTTCTTCAAGTAATCTATCAGTGGCAATTCATTGGTACTGATAAGTGGAATGGATGTGAAAGCTATCCGGATGCTTGCATACAAGTAGTTTTATCGGCTATTCCACTAAGTTGCGCTCCGCAACTGTAGATTACGCGTTTTCGATTATCTTCTTTTTGCACTCTTCCGTATCAGGCACAACTATTGCTTATTTTTGGTGTTTTTATTCATTTAGCATTCATTTCCGCGACCATCTCGCGATCATCCTGAACGTCTCTGTAGGGTTTCTATCCCTCTTCTACATGTCCCCTTTTTACTTAGCTTGTATAAATTTTGCTTGTCTATTTTACACCACCTTGTCTTTTTTTATACAAGCTTGTATCATTTTTGTTTAGCTTGTATCTTTTTTACCCAAAACCTCTTTCAAAAAAGACACAACCTCTGTTTCTTTTGCACTCCCCTGTGCGCACTTTTATTTATATTTGTTTGACTCTTTTTTACTTAGTCCTTTTTTCCAACTCCGGGGATTTACTTGGTCCTTTTTCTTAGTCCTTTTGACCTATTGAGATGACTGATTTTGCGATTTTATGCACTTTGCAAACCGAAAAATATGCATTTTTATGCAGTTTAACATCAAAAGATCTTACATTTTCTTGCATATTCCATTTTTTTGTAGTACCTTTGCAGCGGTTTTTGAACCACGAAGCATTATTTTTATACACTTTTTTGCAGTATATTGCTATGGCAACCGATTATTTAAGTATCTTAAGCGACCAGTTGGAAGAACTCCGCCAAACCCCGTGGGAGTCTATCATCACTCGCAAAGAGGAACAAGAGGTAAATCTCAATAGCCCACTTGCGCAGGTAGTGATTGGTGTGCGTCGTAGCGGTAAGTCCACGCTATGCGCCAAGGTGATGATGGAGAGTAAACTTCCATTTGGTTACATCAACTTTGACGATGATCGCTTAGGAAAACTCACCCGCGACGATTTCGACCCGTTATTGCAAACCTTATATCGGCTCAATGGCGATTTTAAGCATCTGCTTCTTGACGAGGTGCAGAATATCGAAGGATGGGAGTTGTTCGTTAACCGAATGCTCCGACAAGGAATGCGCGTCATCATTACCGGAAGCAATGCCAACCTGCTTAGTGGCGATTTGGCAACTCATCTGACCGGTCGTCATCATAAGATTGAACTCTATCCTTTCTCCTTCCACGAATATTGTCTGGCTCACAATGTGGATATCACGTCATATTCCACCAAAGCAATAGCTCTGCGCGAACGTGCTCTCGACGAATACCTATTTCAAGGCGGATTTCCGGAACTGCTCAACCTCAACGAGGCTGAACAAACCGACTATGTGCGCTCGTTGGTGCAAACTATCGTTGAGAAGGACATTGCAAAACGCTACAAAATCCGCTATGTGGAGACTCTGAAAAATATTGCTGACCAAGTGTTGGATGAGTTCACCAATGAGCAATCATCCTCTTCCATCCAAGAGAAGCATCATCTCAGTTCGGCTCACACTGCAAAGAATTACTTGCAATATATCCAGAATGCTTATCTCGTATATGGCATACCACGTTTCTCCCTAAAAAGTATTGAGCGCCGCAGTGTAAACAAGTATTACGCGATGGATAATGCCATGGTAGCCAAGCGCGAAGGAGCTTTGCTAACTGAAAGCATGGGACCACGATTGGAAAACATCGTGGCTATCGAACTCAAACGGCGCGCATCTATTGATGACCAAATCTACTATCTTCGCAAAGTGCGGGAATATGAAGTGGATTTTGTTCGCGTTCGCAACCACCATGTGCAAGAACTTATCCAAGTTACCTATGATTTCCGAGAGCCAAGCACCAAGTTGTTCAACCGCGAAGTAGGCAACCTATTTAAGGCCGGCAAATTACTGCGCTGTGATAACCTTACACTTGTGATGGCTTACGGCGAGAAGCGCGATATTGTCCAAGACGATAAAACTGTCCATTGTGTTCTTGCCTCCGATTGGCTTTTGCAGCAATAACCATTTCTCAAACTGGCGCAGACACCTGCGTCAGTTATTTTATTCAGTCATTTCAATCTGTCAAAGATCTTTCGATGCTTCTTTTTAGTGCCGCATCTGCACTATCTTTTTGCCCTTTTTACATGCGGACGGCATGTGTTTGATGTATATTATTAGATTTATCGGTTGTATTCTTTTTCTTTTGTTTCCTTTATATAAATTTTTGTAGTGACAGTTTTGACATTTTTGGCACTTTCTTTACAAGTGTAAAGTTTTTCGCCTCCTGTACGCCTGTTTTCTACCTTTTTGACACTCGCTTCCCGTTACTCTGCTATCAAAATGATAGAAAGTGTCAAAAGTGTCAATTATGTCATGTCATTTTTTATCCCTCATTCTTTTTTCGAACGCTCTGTTCAAAAACTCAGCGTTAGTTGTTTTTAGTCATTCTTAATTATTCTTAGTCATTGCCATTACTATCCCGTACTTGGTCTCTACTTATTCCTTTTTACTTAGTTCTTTTTCCATATTTATATATAGACATATACAACAAGCGGCAACCCGCTTGTTTGGATTACCGCTTGTAAAGTGTATTGTATAAGTGATGTTGGTTAGTACAAGAACCCGAAAAGATATAAAGGAATGGAATTCCCTGCTCCATATTCTATCTCATCCAAAGCCAAGTAACTGTTGGGAACATCTTTTATTTGGTCAAATGACTTACTTGCACCTCCGACTTCGAAGGTATAATCATTGTCAACCAAATAATCGCCATGAACTGGCAATACCACTTGATGTGCCTGACGTAGTTGGTTCACGAAGAAAGTCTCGCGTAATGTACCTTCGTTCACCATATTGGTGAGTGCGTACATCTGGTTCCCGTTGTTGAGATAGATCTTGTCAGGGCGGGAAAGCGTTTTGTAACTATTACTCTCTTTGTTGACAAGCATCAGCAATCCCGCTTTTTGCATGAGATACAGCAGTTTGATAACTATATCACGCGTAGCGCCTATCTCACGGCATAAAATACTGATGTTTGGTTCTAAAGGTACTTGCATTGCCATGATCATCAGTAACTTCTGTGCCTTCTGGAGCGTCTGTAAACTGATATCCTCTACTCGGGGAATATCCTGATAGATGATTAGTAACATCAATTGTTCCAGTCGACGAAGATAGTCTTGTTGTGCTTCCAAAGTAAACGGATAGTAACCCTGACGAAGGTATTCGTTGAAATACATCAACGGTTTGATCGCCGAAGCTATTTCGTTTGCCAGTGTTGTGTGATGTTGCAGCACATACTCCAAATCAACCGCTTCATGTTTGTAAAGACCTTTGAAAAGGAGGTACTCTCTGAATGAGAAGCCCTGCAAGTCATAAACCGTTTGTCTGCGAGACAAATCCGTTTGCGCCTCATCCAGTTGCAACATCGAGGAGCCGGTGTAAACTATCTTTAGACCTGTAAAAGAGTCAAAGACGTTTTTAAGCATCTGCCCCCAATTCTGCGCATAGTGTACTTCGTCAACGAACAATGCCTCTATCCCGTGAGTATATGCGTACTCGGCAACATCGTACAGCGTAAATAGTTGGAAACTAAAACTATCCAAGGAGATATACAATGCTTTGCTCAGGTCCGGATAGTGCTCTTTGATGTATTGAAGCAACATGGTTGTTTTGCCGGTTCCACGCG
>Ga0247611_10006318_pt1 | contig 15261 bp, 10 predicted proteins | sample 177DNAGHGhighgp2_FD_192422 | JGI IMG/M metagenome (GOLD analysis project Ga0247611, IMG submission 192422) | Sheep rumen microbial communities from Palmerston North, Manawatu-Wanganui, New Zealand - 1770 DNA GHGhigh gp2 | ecosystem: Host-associated > Mammals > Digestive system > Stomach > Rumen...
TCTACAACCTGAACTACACGAACACGCCCGAGACGATGGACTACTGCTGTGGCGTGGCCGAAGTGAAGACGATTATTACGGCCCGCGTGTTTGTCGAGAAACTCAAGCAGAAGGGCCTCCCGATGGAAAAGCTGCTTGACAACTACAAGGTCTACTACATGGAAGACCTCAAGGAGCAGCTCCACAAGTCCACCCTCGTGAAGAACTTCTTGCGCGTACTGATCCTGCCGGCATGGTACCTGGAACTGCGCTTCTTCAAGAAGGTTACGCTTGACGACGTGGCTACCATCATATTCAGTTCAGGTTCAGAGGGCCGCCCGAAGGGTGTGGAACTCACTCACCAGAACCTAATTGGCAATATTAAGCAGTGCGAAAGCGTTCTGTTGCCGAGTGCAGAGGATGTATTCCTCGGCTCGCTCCCGCTATTCCATGCGTTCGGTTTCTCGATTACGACAATGCTGTGCCTCGTGGAAGGCGTTCCGGTGGCGACCTGCCCCGACCCGACGGACGCAAGGCTCGTTTCGCGCATGTGCGCCCAGTTCAAGGTCTCCATCATGGTGGCCACGGGCACGTTCCTGCGTATGTGGGGCCTGAACCGCGCCGTGCACCCGCTTATGTTCTCGCATGTCCGAGCCATCTACGCCGGCGCCGAGAAGATCCGCGAGGACGTACGCCAACTTTACCGCACCAAGTTCAAGCTCGAGATTTTCGAGGGTTTCGGCTGCACGGAAACGACTCCGGTAGCGGCGGTAAACACGAAGGACGTGCTCATGGACGACTACAAGACGGTCATCGAGGGCAACAAGCCCGGTACCGTCGGCGCTCCGCTGCCCGGAACGCAGATCCGCATCGTGGATCCTGATACCATGGAAGAACTCGCCGTGGGCGAGGACGGCCTCATCTTGATTGGCGGTGCGCAGATCATGAAGGGTTACCTGAAGGATCCGGAACGCACGGCTCAGGCGATTGCAGTTATCAACGGCAAGCGCTGGTACAAGACGGGCGACAAGGGCCACGTGGACGAGGACGGCTACCTTACGATTGTGGACCGCTACAGCCGATTCGCAAAACTCGGTGGCGAGATGGTTAGTCTCGGGTCCGTCGATTTCAAGATTTCGGAATGCTCTCTGTTTGACGAGATTGACCACTTTGCGGTTGCCGTCCCCGACGGCAGCAAGGGCGAGAAGATTGTGCTCGTCTATGCGGGCGAGAAGTCCGAAGACGAAGTGAAGGATATGCTCAAGCAGGTGGGCCTCCCGCCGCTCATGCTCCCGGGCGCAGTGGTGAAGGTCGATGTACTCCCGAAGCTCGGCAGTGGAAAGAGTGACGTACAGACCGGCAAGAAAATTGCAATGGAACGCCTCGGAATCACGGGGTAATCGTTCAATAAAACCATAACTAGACAATATTGAATTATGAGCAACACAAAGAAGGAAAAAACAGATATAGTTGAGAATAAAGTCGAACGGAAACCGCTGGCGGAATCCCTGCGTGAGTGGGTTGCCTCCCTGCACCTGGGCAAGCCGCAGGCCGTCATGGCCGCGGTCTCTGTCGTGGTAATGCTTGCCGCGTTCCTGATTTTCAACAACCTTTCTGTCTCGTATGCACGGCGCTGGGATATCGACTGGGGCTATTACTCCATCCTGTCGACATTCATTCTGCTTATTGCTGGCATCATCGTGAACTTGCCCTTCGTGGCGAAGAACGTGAAGGGATTCCTGCCGAGCGGCAAGAGTTTCTGCGGGCTTGCACTGCTGATGATTTTCTTCTCGGTGTTCATGTTCGGAAACATCAGCAACACGCACCGCGTGCTGAGTGACGAAACTAGCTGGGAATCGATGGGGCTGCAGATGTACTTCCAGCATACGGGCGGCATCTGTAACGAAGGCGTGTGGACCGATGGCGTTCTCGACTGCAAGACGGAAGTGAACAACTTCAAGGGCAAGGCTCTCGGTTTCGTGTACTCTCTCGTGTTCAACTTCATGGAACCCGACCGTGACACGGCGCTACTCGTCAACTATCCATTCTATATCCTGAGCTTGCTAGCATTCTTCCTCGCGCTATCCAAGTGGTTCAAGAGCAGCAAGCTCGCCCTGGCGGCAACAGCATTCTTGGGCGGCATGCCCATATACCTGCTGCAGGCGCGCTCGGCCTCTACCGAGGTGCTCTATATTTGCCTGCTGACCTTCCTGATGGCATGGTACGCGTTTGTACCTACGAACAAGGTAACTTGGAAGCATTTCTTGCTGACTGTCCCGCTGCTCGGGTTCTTTGCGCAGACCCGCCAGGAGACGGTTTTCGCCTTCATCCCGTTTGCGCTCTATTACTACCGCTACTTCCTCGAGAAGCCCTACCGCCTGCCTGCCTTTATCGCTTCGGTGATTGCAGTGAGCTGGCCTAGCGTCAACAACATGGCGGCCTATAGGGGGTACGACTTCCAGGGCGGCGAACATGCGGCACATTCGTTCGAAAATCTGTGGTTCAATCTCAAGACGAACATCGAGACCATGTTGAATCTCGAGACAGACCCGACTTTCGGCGGCATCATGATGAATCCGTTCTACACGACGTTCACCATCATCCTGCTTGCGGCGACCGTGTGGCTCCTTGTCCGCATGCTCGTCTTCCGCCGTTATATCCGCGGATTTATCCTCGGCATATTCTTCTGCCTCCAGATTTTCGTTATCATGTTCAACGTGTCGGGTACGTTTACGATCGATATCAACCAGCGCTACGTGCTGGTGGCTCTCCCGATGTTTGCGCTCCTGATGGCACTTGGCCTGTACGATGCATTCGAATTCACGGGTTCACGCCTGTTCAAGTCCAAGATACGCGAAGATGCGGCGGCATCTATCGTAATGGGGCTTGCGTGCCTCCTTACGCTCGGGCTCATGGTATACCATGCCCCGAGTTACAGGAACAACATGCTTTACTACAAGAACAAACTGCTCGGCGAAGAGGAATTCCTGAACAACGAACTCGCCGGTTATCCAGCAAATTCCGTGTTCATCTACTCAAGGCCCTGGCAGATGCTTGCCCAAGGACACAGCGCCTTCAGCGAACGCACATTCGAAGGCTGGAGCACGGATGTATTTGCCGACTGGATGCAGAAATCCGGCGGAAACATCTATCTGGTACGTGGTCAGGACGGCTACGGCAAGGTGAATCGCGATAGCCGCGTGGTAGGTTTCAAGACAACCGACCAGATTGACAAGATTCTCGACAGCTATAAGCACGAGCGCGTACTCATCGACGCAAAGAAGTTCGGCTACCCGCTGGTCATCTACAAGATCCTCTCGAAGAAGGGCGTCTCGCAGTACGCGCAGAACTTCACCGTCTCCGAACAGAAGGAAGGTACGATTATCCTGAACAAGCGATTCCCCGAGACAATCGCCTGCGAATACACGCTCAATGACGAAAAACAGGGCGATGCCATCGTGACCGTGGATGCGGATACGCTCCGGCTCGATTCCTCGAAGATCCTTATGGGCATGAACCGTGCGGTATTTACCTGCTCCATGCCCGATGGCGACACGGCAGTCATCTACAGGGATTTCTTTATGGATTCCGACCGTGCGATACTCCTTTCGACACTCAAGATAGACAGGTTCTCGCAGGACTGGGGCGACCCGCAGCTGAACGAATCCGTGGAACATCACAGGCTTACTCTCGACGGAGAACCGTTCCGTTACGGTATCGGCAGCCACGCGAATTCGAGTCTCGAATACACTCTCCTGCGCGGGTTCGACATGTTCCATGCGGTTGTCGGCCTGGATGATGAAAGCGCCTGCGGTGACGGTGCCTACTTTGTCGTAAAAGGCGATGGTCGTGAACTTGCACGTTCCAAGAAACTCTATTCGATGGAAAAGCAGAAACTCGATGTCGATATAAAGGGTGTAAACCACCTGAACCTGAAAATCGAGATGGGCGACAACAAGGACTGCGACCACGGCGACTGGGCGAATGCCTGGCTGGAGGCCCGGTGAAAGTACTTGTAGCCCCTCTAGATTGGGGGCTAGGGCATGCGACACGTTGCGTGCCCGTCGTAAAGGAATTTATCCGTAACGGAGCCGAAGTCGAGCTTGCGGTAGTACCCGCAAATGCCGCCTTTTTTCGAGAAGTGTTCCCGGAAGTGCGTCAGCGTATTGCTCCAGGCTACAATATCGTATACCCCAAGCACGGATTCAACATGGCGCTCTGGCTACTCAAGAAGAGTTCTCACCTGAACGCCATTATCCGTTACGAGCACCGATACGCCGAAGAGATGGTCGAACGCCATGGCTACGACATCGTGTTCTCGGACAACCGTTTCGGGTTCTACTCCAGAAAAGCCTACAGCATCTACATGACGCACCAACGACGTATCGCATTCCCGCAGGCATTCGCCGCGCTAGAAGGCATAGGCATCCGCTGGCACAAATCCCTGATGAAGCATTTCGACGAGGTATGGGTACCCGACATAGAAGAATTTCCCGGATATGCGGGAACGCTTTCGCACGTAGACGGAAGCCCGGTTCCGCTCCAATACGTGGGACTCCTTTCGCGGTTTGCCGATTCAGATGCGAAAACCATTTCGGATTGCGGAAGCGAGACTTCAAAGGCTAGCGAAAGCGGCCCAAGTATCCTCGCGATAGTCTCGGGGGTCGAACCCGCCCGGACCCGCTTCGAGAAAGACCTTCGGGAAACCCTAGCTCAGATTCCAGGCAATCACGTGATGATACTAGGGAAACCACAATCAGGCGTACACACCTGGACCGAGGGAAACATCGAGTTCCACAGCCACCTACCGACCGAAGAATTCTCCAGGGCCGTAAAAAAGGCCGACTGGGTCATAAGCAGGGGAGGCTACAGTACCATCATGGATATGGCCTACCTGGGAGCGCGCTGCATATTCGTCCCGACTCCAGGGCAGTACGAGCAGGTGGCGCTAGCAAAGGATCTTGCCTCCGCGGGCTATGCCGTGCACATTCCGGCTCAAGACCTTTCCGCAGGCGCGTTGGAAAAGGCTTTCCGCCAAAAGGTGGCGCTACCCGCGCCCCCGCGTAGTGACATTCTCCAAGAAGCAGTCAAGAAAGTAGTGACTCGCATTGGCTGACAACATTTATCATCCGAGGTTAAAATGAACCGGTTTGTCCTTGCATTCCCGATACCCGTTACAGCAGCAGAGGCTTTCCAGATTACCGATACGGTATCTGTCAGTGGCGACGCGAAAACACTCCTCGTCCCCGGCTGTACCGTCAATTTCGAGGTGGTCCGCAAGGAACCTGTCGCTGGACTTTCCGGAATCTTCGCTGAGCACCAGGAAATTTCCGCATCGGACATCGCATCCATAGATGCGCACAAGTCCCTCCTCTTCTTGCTGGGCACCCTCAAGAGCGCCGATGACCTCAAGATGGTGAACTCCGCCATACTGAAGTTCCTTTCTGCAGGTGCGGCAGGCATTTACATGCAACAGTCGGGTACCGCATGGACTGCAGACGGATTCCGTGAGGAACTTGACGACGGTGAATTCCCGATGGACCCGTGGATTAACTTCGTGGAAAGCGAAGATCTGCTCTACACGCTTGGCCTCGAAGTTTTCAACCTGCCGGATCTGTGCGTTTCCCGCAAGAACGGCACGCCCGACGAACAACGTAACATCCTTTCCGCAGTCGCCGACTCCATTTTTGTCGACGGGATTTCCTCCAAGTCGGGAACCGAGGTCGATGCGGGCGATTTTGGCCTATTTACCCTCAGAAGTGAGCAAAAAAGCCCATTTTTAAAGGATTCCCCCGAATTTAATCGTCAGGGGACCATGCGTTTGTTAAAAAAATAGTAACACTTTTAACAAAATTGTATTATTTTTATAACGTTATACTAATAACGTTGTCTGGGATTTTACGTGGATTGGTATGGTCATCGCTTTCTTGACTATAGTCTGTATCGTGGCGGCAATCAACAACTTGCTGCTTATTCGTATTAATCCAAGGCAAGATGGCCCTTATCGGTTAATATTCTTTGCAGTATTTGTCGCCTGTACCGGTCACCTTTTCCTAGCCCTGTCAACAAACCTGGACCAGGCCATCCTTGCAAACAAGATGAACTATATCGGAGCGATTTTCATGCCGCTCCTGACTTTTGACGCATGCCTTGCCGTATGCAAGGTTCGTTTCCCCGTCTGGGGGCATGCGCTCCTGGCTATCTTTGTCTATTTCGTTTTCGCACTCTCAGCCACTGTCGGCTACAGCGACATCTATTACAAGACTATCGAGTACGTCAACATCAACGGGATAGGGAATTACGTCGCCACCTACGGGCCAGGGCACGACCTGTTCAACCTCATGGTCATGGGCTTCTTTGCTGCAAACGTGGGTCTAATCGTTTACGCTTTCCTACGCAAGAGAAACGTCTCGTACAAGAGCCTCATGGCGATTTCCTCTATTGAACTTGCATCCATCGCCGCGCTATTCATCTCGAGAATTCTCGAAAGCGATACCGTGGTAATGCCGGCAGTCTACATATTCGACCAGTTCGCTCTTCTGTACATCTGCTTCCACGTCAAGCGCTACAACGTGGACCAGACAATCGCGCAGGCACTAGATTCCCAGAACACCGACGGCTACGTGATGCTGACATCCAGCAACATTTTCCTCGGCTGTAACGAGATGGCATGCAAGCTTTTTCCCAGTTTCGAAAAGTGCCGTATCGACTATGCGATGCCCGATGATACGCCCATAAACCACATGCTCCTTTCGTGGAATGCAAAAGCAGATGCAAAAGACGCTCCCGTAGAAAAAAGTTTTGACCTCAACGGCAAATACTACAAGATAAGGCTAAGCCAGCTTCCGTTTACCCGGCGCCATCGGATTCACTTGTTCAGAATCGAAGACTCGACAACCATGCATAGGTACATCAATATGCTGGGCACGAACAACGTCCGCCTCGAACTGCTGCTAAAGAAGAACGACTCGCACATAAGGCTCATCCAGGAAAAGATGATTGTCAACATGGCCGAGATTGTCGAAAGCCGAGATAGCAATACGGGCAGCCATATCAAGCGGACCAGCAAGGTGGTCTCTATCCTGGCGGAATACCTGCGTACAAAGGGGAACTTCGGTTTTCCTGACTCATTCTACGACAGCCTTGTTTCGGCAGCGCCGATGCACGATCTCGGCAAGATCGCAATAGACGACCGCATCCTGCGCAAGCCAGGCAAATTTACCACGCAGGAATTCGAAGAAATGAAAACGCATCCCGAGAAGGGAGCCATGATCGTCGAAAACCTCCTAACCTCCATCGAGGAGCCAGAATTCGTGAAGATTGCGTGCAACGTTGCCCGTTACCATCACGAACGTTTCGACGGCTGCGGCTACCCGATGAAACTCAAGGGGACAGCCATTCCGTTCGAGGCCCGCATCATGGCTATTGCCGACGTATACGATGCCCTAGTCAGCAAACGCTGCTACAAAGAGGCCATGTCCTTTGCCGATGCATTCGAGATCATCGTTGAGGGAATGGGCTCGCAATACGATCCGTCGCTACGAGACTGCTTTATCGCCTGCCGCGAAAACCTGGAAGCCTACTACAAGAGTCTGAGCGAGAACGAGGCGTAGCCGTCTCAAATTAATTTCTATAATTTGGTCATGCCAATCGACAACGAATACGTGAATCTCGCCCTACTGCTTTCGGCGATAGCCTTCCTTTTCCTTGCTATCTATGCGGCCTTTGTCCCTCTGCTCAAGCGTTGGGCGAAAAAGACGCCGAACACCTTCAACATGCTCCTTGTCGAAAGGCATGTAGCATCGCGCCTTTTGCAGATTATCCCTGCGACGGCGTTTTCATCGACAATCCCGCGCATTCTCAATACCGAAGACTGGCTTTATGACCTTTGCTCGAGGGCAGCGAATATCTGGTATACACTGCTTTCTTTTGCTGTTGCCTGCTCGGTCCTCGACGTAGTGGAGCATTTCAACGGCATCAACGAACGCACCATGAAGCGCCCGTTGCATGGTATTTTCCAGGCAGTGAAGGTTGTCTTGTTCTGCCTTGCGGCGATATTCATCGTAAGCCAGCTCACCGACAAGAGCCCGGTGATAATCTTCTCCGCAATCGGCGCGATGACGACCGTGCTGATGTTGATTTTCAAGGATTCCATTCTGGGTGTCGTTTCGGGCGTGCAGATTAACATTTCCGACCTGCTCCGTAAAGGCGACTGGATTGAAATCGAGCGCCACCATACCGACGGTACGGTCATGGACATCACGCTCACTTCGGTAAAGGTGCGTAACTGGGACAACACCATCTCGGTTATTCCGGCATACGACCTCATCACGAATTCGTTCCGCAACTGGCGCGGCATGCAGGATTCCGGCGTGCGGCGTATCAAGCGGGCGATGTTTATTGACTTGAAGACGGTCCGCTTCCTCACGCCCGAAGAAATCGAGAACTTGTCCAAAATAGAGATTCTGGCGCCGTACTTAGCGGCAAAAGCGCAAGAGATTGTAGGCGAAAAGTCTAAGGCTGGGTTATTGGGGGTCACTACTGGGACTGAAAACCCTGACATGCTCAACAGCCGCCACCTCACCAATATCGGCACGTTCCGCGCCTACTGCACGGCTTACCTCCGTTCGCGCAAGACTGTCGCTCAGAACATGACGCTCATGACGCGCCTGCTGGAGCCGACCCCGCAGGGGCTTCCGCTCGAAATCTACGCATTTGCGAATACTACCGAGTGGGAGGATTTTGAGGGAATCCAGGCAGATATTCTGGACCACCTGATTGCGGCCTTGCCGGAATTCGGGCTGAATTTATACCAGTACGGCACTGGATTTAAGGCCTAGAGCTGGATTAACAAATGCTTTGCTCGCGCGATTTGGGGTGTCGCGCGTTTTAAGGGGCTTCTGCGCGCCTTTTTACGGACTATTGCGCGACCCCCTGCATTTTAGTCCGTAAAAAAGAGGTTTTCGTGGCTGCGTCACGCTCAATTATTACGGACTAAATGACATGCAGGCGATATTTAGTCCGTAATTTGCTCAAAAAAATGGCGGCAAAGTTCATTGTTTTACGGACTGTTGCGCGACCCCCTGCATTTTAGTCCGTAAAAAAGAGGCTTTCATGCTGCGTTACGCTCAATTTTTACGGACTAAATGACATGCAAGCGGTATTTAGTCCGTAATCTGGAAAAAAACTATTTCTCGACGACTTGGCCGAGTACCTGCTGTATGCGATGCTGCATGCGGAATGCGTCCCGGTTCACGAGGCTGTAGAACATGCGGTCCACAAGCGCCTGCGTGTTGAAATCGTAGGATGGCAGCCTCAGTAGGTAACTTTCTGCGGAATTGTCGAAGGCGTAGAGCGGCCCCAGCGGGCCAATGCGGCCCTCTTCTTGCAGTTCCAGCAGGGCCGACGCGACGTCGTCGTTTACGCACACGATAGGGATTTGCCCGTAGTCGCAGTTTTCCAGAATGCTGATCATTTTGCGCTTCAGCAACTCGCGGGCATACGATTCCACCGAATGCTTTTCCACTTTCTCGCGGGCAATCTGCTTGTAGTCCCACGGGCTTGCAAACTCGTCGTCGGTGCAGTCCAATACACTCAGGCCCACTTCCCGCAGGCCTTCAAGGCGCTCGATAGACCATGAACTGTCGTGGTAGGGCGAAAAGAATGCGACATCGTGCACCCCGCGGGAAAGCAGGTACTTGCCCATCTCCTTACCGGGGCCAGGCCCGAAAGTAGAATTGAAGAAGGTCCAGTTGTCCTTGTGGAGGTAGCGGTCTGGCAACGACTGCACGGGCTGTTCCCACCACACGGCTACTGGGTAAGGGACCTCTGCAAAAAGCTGCAAGAGTTTTTTGGGCTCCATCACGAGGAGGGTAGAAAGCACCGCGCCTACTGCATTGCGGAAATCAGTCAGCTTACGGGGCTTGCCACTCCGGTCGATAAGCATTCCGGTCTTCTCGTTCAGGCCAAGCAGAATAAGCTTGTAGTGCTCGGCGCCCGCCTTCTTGTAGACCATGCGCAAAAAATCCATCTCGCGCTCGCTCTCGGCAGTAAAACCGCCCCAACTGTTGCAGCGCGTAACAAAGATAATCTCACTCAGGGCGGCATTTGCAGGCTTATCGTCCTTGCGGGTAAAGCGGTAATGCCGGCCGACTCGCTCCAGAATTCCGCGGCCTTCCTGCTGGGTCAGAAACTTCCGGATAATCGCCTGCGAAATGTTGTAGCGGATAGAGAGTTCCTTCATGAGGGGGAGGTCTTCGTCTATCTTGAAGTGTCCGCGCTCCCAGTCCTCGCGGAATAGGCGTTCAATCTTTTCTAGGGCAGATTCGCGAACCGCCGGGACGGAATCGCTCGAGCATATCATGCCGATGCCCTTCGATGTCCAGAAGCATCCCTTCCCTTGGATGCGGCAAATTTTCTCATCGCGTTCAAGGGAGCGGAGCGCCGCCTGCACCGTACTCGAAGACATGCGGTACACCTTCATGATTTCACGCACGCTAGGGAGCCTGTCCCCGTCCTTGTGGGGGAGGCTCTCCAGAATATGGGCGAGTTCCTTACGCATGGCTATAAAATAACAAAGTCTACGCGACATTCGCCACGTAGACTCTGTTGTTTGGGGGGTGTTTTCTTAAATCTTGAAATTTACGCGGTAACGGTTGCGGGGATCGTTCGCGCGGACGTTGTTGACACGTTCACCCTTCGCGTTGAAGGTCCTGGTTTCCTTGCCCTGCAGTTGCGGCTTGCGAACCTGGAGAATAGCATCCGTGCTGCTGGAGGAAAGCGGCGGAAGTTCAATGCTGCTGCTCGATGCCGCAATGCTGGAAGAACTGGGCGGAACGACGCTGGAGGAACTCGGCGGCGGGGTGACGCTGCTGCTAGAAGACTGCGGGGACGGTTCGTTGTCAACAGGGACCTGACCGTTGAAACTTTCCTGACCCTTGCGGGTGAGGGCGAGAATCAGCATGCCGTCCCTAGTGTAAATGTTGTTCGGGGTCAGGTCGACGCGGTTGCCGTCGAAGGTCCAGTTGCCCTTGCTCCAGCGGCCAGAATCGAAGGTATCGAAATTGTCCGTCCAGTCGAGCGTGAAATCGCTGCCGTTTTCGCCCTGGCCCGGAGTGTACTTGTAGACCTTAACCCAGTTGATGAACTGGAAGAGCGGAAGTTTGGATTCGTCGAACTGTCCGACCCATTCGGCACTTTCAGAAGACCAGATGTTGAAGCGGAGGCCCTGCGTACCAATCAAGTTCTCGACCTGGTTCTTGGCATCGCCCTTGTTGGTTTTGCGGACTTCTTGCCCGTCAAGAGTCCAGCGGACATAGTCAGGAGTCCATTCGAGACCATAGGTGTGGAATCCCTGGTCAGCAGCCGGATTCACCTGATGGTGCTTTTCGCTAGTGACCTGTGCACCGGCCTTGCCGGTAATGATGTTGGACTGGAAACTGTTCGGGCTCTTGCCCAGGACTTCGATATCGACTTCGACCCAGCGTTCTGCGCTGGCCTGTTCGGAGCCGTTCTGGTAGAGGAACATGGAGCTCACGGTGCCCGACGCGGCGGCCATTTTCATACGGGCTTCGAACTTGCCGTAAGTGAACTCCTTGTTCGTGTAGAGTTCTGCACCGCTGAAGTCTTTTGCGCTAAGGGTGGATGCCATGGATAATACCGCGAGGGTTCCTGCTGAGAGAATATTTACGATTTTCATTTGTACCTCCTAAACATACACATCCGTAATATATGTCCGTTTTATAGGGCACGCAATACGACGAAAGCAAATTATAAACAAACTGTACTAACTGTATCAAAAACAAGGAAAAAATGATGCATTGGCGGGCTACGGGGAATCAACGCCCGTTCAATTACTATCTTTTTTCGCATGGAAATTGATGATTGGCGCTCACGTATAGATGAACTTACCGATACGGTAATCGCGCTTTTGAACAAGCGCGCCGTCTACGCAACTGAAATCGGAAAACTCAAGAAGCAGAAGGGCCTGCCCGTGTTGGATACGGCCCGCGAAGAGGCCGTGCTCGCCGCTGTTGCCGAAAAGGCAGAGAAGGCCGGAGGCCCGCTTAGCGGTGATTCGGTGCGCCGTATTTTCAAGGTTATCATGGAAGAAACCCGCAAGGTGGAGGAGTAGATGAAACGTATTGCGCTTGTGGGGTTTGGCCTGCTTGCCGGTTCAATCGCCTCCGCCCTTAAGCAGGCGAATCGACCGACAAAGATCCGTGCCGTAAGTTCGCCTGCGACGCTAAAGCGCGCCCGTGAACTGGAACTCGCTGATGAATTTTTTGAATACGGTGATGTGGAGGAGTGGTCCAAGGACTGCGACCTCATTTTGCTCTGTTCGCCGATTCTGCATATCTTGAAGACTATTGATGCGCTTTCGCACGTGAAGTGGGCTAAGGAAGCCGCGCAGACTAATTCCGCGAACTTAAACGGTAACGTGTGCCTCGTGAGCGATATCGGTTCTACGAAGGTCGAAATCTGCAAGGCGGGCGTGAAGCTGCCCGCGCCGTTCCGCTTTGTCGGTAGCCACCCGATGGCCGGTTCCGAGAAGCGCACCTGCGAGTTCAACGACCCCGCGATTTTCGAGAACGCCTACTGGTTCGTGTGCCCGCCCGAGGGTACTGAAGAATCCGTGTACGCAACGCTCCTCGACCTGGTGAAGTTCCTCGGGGCGACTCCGGTCGTGTTCCCGCCGGAGCATCACGACCGCACGATGGCATGGGTTTCGCACATGCCGCAGATGCTCAGTTCTACGCTTGCGGGCAACTTGCCCGAACGATTGCTGAAGCATAACTACCAGCACTATGCAGGCCGTGCCTTCCGCGACATGACGCGCATTGCCGCAAGTGGGTGGGAGATGTGGCACGACATCGCTGTCACGAACCGCGACGAGACCGTACGTGCGCTTGGCGAAGTCCGCGACGGGCTCAACGAGACCATCGAGGCCATGAACGCCCTCAAGGTCGTCACGGATGGCAAGCCTGCAGGCGGTTCGTTCAATGCCGGCGAAAAATGTGCCGACGGGAAGAGCGCCGACTGTTCTGACGCTCTCGAGAAGATTTTCAAGGCGGGCAACGACGGCCGCGCCAGTCTGTTTGCGCCTGGCCGCAATGCGGGTGCAGCCTTCTCCGAAATTACGGTGCCGCTCAAGGACAAGCCGGGCGCTCTCCTGAGCGTGATGCAGCCGCTTGCCGAAGAGGGCCTGAACATTCGCGATATCGAACTGATGAAGGTCCGCGAGAATGTAGCGGGCACACTCCTGCTTGCATTCAAGACGCCCGACGAGGCTGCCCGCGCTGTAAAACTTTTGCGCTACCTCGGCTACGATGTAAAGGAACGCTAGATGGAATTTACGCTGAATCCAGACCGCGAACGCATGGCGCTTACGCTTGTGATGGGGCTCCTGGTGAACGGCCGCACCGTGCTCGAAGATTTCGCATGGGCTAGCGGTTCCGAAGAATTCGCCCGCGCACTCGCTGAATTCGGGCTTGTTTACGAGCAGCACGGCCACCAGCTGGTACTCGACGGCAAGGGCTTCCAGTACCCGCTCCCGTCGATGCTGCCTTCCAGATTTTCCGAAGGCGAAAACGTGCTCCTGTGGACTCTTTCGAGCAAGGATCCCGAACACGTGTTCACCATCGCCGAGGAACCTGACGAAGCGGGAGTCGCGAAGGTCGCTGCCCTCAAGGAAAGCCTGCTCAAGTACTTCAAACTGAATATAGAAGAGGATTCTCCCGCAAAAGTCGTCTTCCGGTTTGCTGCAGACGAACCCGCGCTCAAGAAGGATTCCCTCGGGAACGTGCCTTTTGCAATGCGCAATCGACTCCTGTTGCGTGCGCTCGTGCGCGGGGAATACTTGAGTTTCGAGGAACGCTCTACGGTTCATGACCAATGGACCAAGATGCTCATGTACTTCGGCGTCCCGGTGCGTTACGAAGGCCGTGGCATGGAGCAGTTGAGCGAATTCGAACGCCGACTCATGATTGCGCAAGGCAAGAAGATTGAACGCACGCAGTTTACCGAACTCTCCGAGACCCGCGTGATTACTGGCCGCGAATATTATGTGCCCGGCGACACGACCGAGGCAACGGCATTTGCTTTGCTTGCGACCATAGGCAACATGCCTAAAGAAAACGTCGTGCGGCTCCTGAACGTGGACCTGAACAGTACGCGAGCGGGTGCGCTCACGTGCCTCAAGCGCATGGGTGCAAACATCGAAAACGTTACGCGCCGTGAAAAGTTCGGCGATGTCTATGGCGATGTGGAAATTTACCCGCTCGCCGCGGGCAAACGCCTGCAGGGCCGCCGCTTTAGCGAAGATACCATTGCAACAGCGATGGACGAATTTTCGCTGCTTGCAGTTGCGGCGTGTTACGCCGAAGGAGAGACGATTCTCCGCGTGCCCAAGGAATACCGCAGGGAAATGCGCGTCAAGAACGAATTCCTGGCCGAAAACCTGCGCAAGACAGGCGTGGAAGTCGGCGTGTACGACGACGGGCTCGTTATCCGCGGGATGGAAACCATCGTGAACGGTAGCGATTTTGATGGTGGCGATTCTGCCCAGGCGGGCCTTGCGTTAAGCGTTCTCTCGCTTGCGCTCCAGAATGATGAAACTGTCGCCAATATCGAAGGCGTGGAACGCACGTTCCCGGGTATTGTCGAAAAGCTAAAGCAAGTCTTGGTTGCAGAAAAGGCCGAATCCGAAGGCTAATTTATTTGTTGTAAAGTATATTTTTAAAGAGAACAACGTCGCAGGCAGAATATGAAAGGCACTTTCAAGAAAATCGGGATTGTCGGTTTCAAGGACAAAAGCGCGGATCTAGCATGCGCGTTGAACCAGATTGCACTCTGGGCGATTGCCCACCCGCAGGTAAAGTTCTTTGCGCTCGATAGCCTCAGCGGGCTTGTGCAAAAGCCTATACACGTGGTGAAAGAAGTCGGCCTCCGCAGTATGGACTTGTTGCTTGCTATCGGTGGAGATGGAACCGTGCTTTCGGCGGCACATATCGCGCTCGGGCACAACATCCCGATTTTGGGCGTAAACGCAGGCCGTGTCGGCTTCCTTGCCGAAAGTAGAGTAGAGGGCCTTTCGAAAACACTTGACGACCTAATAGCCGGTGATTTCTCGACACGCGAACGCATGATGATTGACGCCTCCGTATTTCGCGGTAAAAAGTGCGTCATGCGCCATACGGTGCTGAATGAAGTGCATATCCGCGCGCACGCTCCCGAACGCATGGTGAACGTGAACGTGGCTTACAACGGCACCGATTTGACCGA
>Ga0247611_10006319_pt1 | contig 15260 bp, 20 predicted proteins | sample 177DNAGHGhighgp2_FD_192422 | JGI IMG/M metagenome (GOLD analysis project Ga0247611, IMG submission 192422) | Sheep rumen microbial communities from Palmerston North, Manawatu-Wanganui, New Zealand - 1770 DNA GHGhigh gp2 | ecosystem: Host-associated > Mammals > Digestive system > Stomach > Rumen...
TCGTAATATTCAAAAGTCCAGCACGGAACTCTCTTATTGTTTCGACTACGACAAATTGGTTGAGCAATACGACATCAACCTGATTCCTGAGGATACCATTCCGGATGAACAAACCGCATAAGAGAGGAAGCGCATGACCATTGGTTGTGCGCTTTTTTCATGTCCTTGGGTTGATGGTCTTATGCTGTGGTACACGCATTAACATCGTACACATTGTACACATTGCTTATTATCAGCAATTTATGCGCATAGACCAAGTAAACATCCGTTAACATTTGTAAACATTGTTAACATTATATAAGAATATTAACATTGTTAAGGATATATAGTTTTACTTAAATGCCTGTAAATCAATACTGTGTACGCTGTTAACGGTGTGTACTCCAAAATGTATGTGTCACATATCCATTTTGTTTTTTCTTAATAGGCTTGTTATGTTTTTTACGCAAATAACATAACAAAGAGTAGCCATTTATCTATCCGGTGTGGACTTTCGTTATGCCTTGTACTCTCAACGCTTTATGCCATGCTAAAAGTCAAGTTTTTTGCGTGAAAAACTTGATGCTTTTGGCACTTTGCTTTCTACAATAGAAACAATTGCTACAACCTTGATTTTTCTGGGCTTGTGTTGTGTAAATCGCTCCACAATTCTTCCACATTTTTCCACAACTCCTATTCATTTCCACAATTCCTCCACAATAAACCGGTTATTTCTACAATCATACTTTACTTCTTCCCGCATAAATGCTGGTTGTGGAAGTTGTGGACACTGTTTCTTGCCCAAACCACACACCCTTTTCCCTGCAACGATTTACCGAATGTGTTCAACCAAGCCAAGCAAGCCCCCAGCAACGGGCAGTCTGGCGGTGAAGCCTTGTATCTGCTACAGCAGTTGAAGCACTCAAGCCGTACAATCGGAGTACCGAGCAAACTCCATGCCCCGCCACTCCAGCAGCTGCCATTACAGCATTGTCACCTCGAGCCTAACCATTTCTTGGCTTTCATGTCCTGTCCTTGAATTACTTACCAGTTTGGCGATTTATGTCGTTCCTTTTAGCAATGCAAAGGTAGTTGGTTCTTTCCGTATGGCAAGGCTAAACATGTTCCGGCGCTGATCAGGTGCAGCTAAAAATTTCTCCAGCCTCCGAACAAGCCGGGAGGTAGTAAATTTTGCGGAAGTCTTGCTGTTCACGGAATATGCGAACTACACTCCGTCAACTCTGAAAGCATTGTAAAAGAAACAAATCGCAAACAAATAAGTTTAACAATTCAAAAACAGTACAGTTATGAAAGCATCTAAGAAAAACAGTCAGGCAACCGAAGTAAAGAACAATGCAATGGAGCAGCCGCAAACAGAGCGTCAGAGCCTCCGTTCCCTCTGCAAGAAACTCCGTGAAGAGTACGGCGCTGATGAGCGCATCAACAATCTGCTTTGTATCTACTACAAGAAACTTCACAATCTCTCCATCCTTAAAACCCGCGAGCAATGGGAGCGCGAAGGCTTCAAGGTTATGAACACCGTTGAGAATCGTTTCCCCGCATGGGGCAAGCCGGTAAGCCGGGTGAACAAAGAAACAGGTGAGTTCTACACTTTCTTCCCCGTAACCCATTTCTATGTACCGGAAGCAGTTTGTCAAGCATGATATGAAGAATGCCACCTGTCTTTAATGGCAGGTGGCATTTAACCTCTTAAATGAATAGGCTTTATGAAAAATCAGTGTAGCACACAGCAACTCAGTTTTAACTTCGAGTTTGAGCAGGTTTCTACTGTCGAGAAAGAAAGCAAGTGCCTTCAAGTGCAGCCCAAGGCAGAACAAGCCAAAGCACCGGTTCATTTCAGCAAAGCAGATTTCGAAGAAATCCTTGCTGTTGAAAATGATTTGATAAATGGCCGTGGCGCTTGGCTCTACGCTCAATTGGAGCATGAACTGGAGCACGAGCGCAAAGCGGCAAGGGCTTTGAAGGAATTTGAAGCCCTTCGCGCTGAATCTTATAAGTATAACTTCTAAGTTCTTTTTCTGTTGTGATTATACTATATTAAGTATGACGAGCGACATTGGCAGTTTGGTCTATAGATTGACTTTCTTATTGGTATTTTGATTGACTATCATGGTAGTATTTTGGTCGACTGTTATTATTTGGGCGTTTCCGGCGTAGTTCTGCAGATCCGATCATCTCCAGAGCTAATCCGGTCGGGCTTTGCAGGGGTTCACAAGTTCCGCATTATTGCATAATACCGTAGTCCTTTCAATCCCTAACGCGTATGGGAAAATTCCATTTCCTTTAGTTTTGCTTGAAAAATTTACTTTCCCGATTGAATATCGGCGAAAAACTTGTGTATGTCATTTTTTTTGCATAATTTTGCACCGACTTTCTTTTTGTAGGAGTCAAACGCAGTAATTTTGCAGCCGAAAAATTTAACGCACATGAAAAAGAAATCTTCAAATGCTTATTTGGTAGAGTGCTACATTTGGTTAGTTAATACGATCTCGCGCGGTCCTATTACTCGCGCGCAGATAGACGAGAAATGGGCACACTCAGCGGTAAATGACTATAAACAGGATTGCATCCCTGAAAGCAATTTCCACCGCTGGCGCAGAGTTATTGAGTTAATGTTTGATATTGAAATCAAATGTAACTCGCGTGGTGAATATTATATAGAAGAGGAGGACAAATCAAGCAATGCGGATTTGCACCACCGTCTGATAACAATGATGGGCGTTAATAGCTTACTCAAAGACACAAAAGGGCTACGCGATAAAATCATTTTTGAATCTGTTCCTTCCGGAGATAAGTTTCTCGCTCCTATTATAGAGGCGCTGCGCGACCAGTGCGCAATTCAAATAACTCATCAAGGGTTTGGAAAACCAAAGCCTTCAACCTTTATTGTAGAGCCTTATTGCCTAAAAATGTTCAAGCAGCGGTGGTACATGTTGGCTCATTCTCCTTACATAGATGAATTTCGTGTTTATGGTCTCGACCGTATTCTCGATATTGAGCCTACAAATCAAAAATATGAACTTCCAGACGGCTCATGCACTGCAAAAAGATATTTCCGAAATGTTTATGGCGTTACTGCTCTTGATGGAGAACCCGAATTTATTACTATTTCCATTAGTGAGGAACAAGCTCCGTATTTGCGCACGTTGCCTTTGGATGATTCCCAAAAGGAAATCGAGCCTATAAATGGATACCCGGCATTCAGTTTTTACGTTTATCCTTCCGAGGATTTCTGTCAAGAACTACGCAAGTATGGTTCTGATCTGGAAGTCCATGAACCGGAATGGCTTCGCAAATACTTTGCTGAAGACGCAGAAAAAGTTAATGAAATGTATAACTCATAGAAATTACAGGTATGAACATTGCCAATAAGCAAGAGGAACTTCAGGATAAAATCCTAAAAGTAGCTAAAGATAATAATTTGACTACGGATGATCTGCAACCGATATATGATGGAGTTGCAGACGTCGATGCATATTTACAGTCTAGCCCAAAAATTCTGTGGGTTTTGAAAGAGCCATATGATTACATTAACGAGGAAACTGGAATGCCCGAAGGCGGAGGTTGGAAGTTAATGGATGACATAGAGAAAGGGACGGGAAAGGTTCTTAATCGAAACTTTCCATTGACTCTGCAAAGAATTATTTATGCAACTCGGGGTATAGACACTGGGGAGTGGTATGAGGATATGTGGGATTATCGCCACCCAGAAATGTATAAATACTTATTTCAGATAGGATACGTAAATATTAGCAAAATGCCTGCATTTTCAAGGTCGGGTAATATGATGCCCAAATACCGGATTTGGAAAGATGTTATCCTTGAACAAATAAGTTTATTTAATCCGGACATTATTATATTTGGGAATACATTTAAGTATATGAAGGACGATTTTCTTATAACTGATGAAGATCGTGTTTCCACTATTAAGGGTTGGGCTAATCTGTTTAGAAAGGAAGATACATTATATGTTGACGCATATCATCCTGGTCTGCCGGGCTCGACTGAGGATTATGTGAACTCTATAATTGAAATAGTAAGCAGCCAAAGTAAGCAAAAATGACGCGCTATATTCAAGATAGAGAACATTATACAGAGGTGCTTACGCGAATGACGAAGGCACGTCGCCTATTATGGATTGCGACTGCAGACCTGAAGGACTTGTTTTTGGAGCGAAAGGGCGATGTCGTTCCCTTCCTTCAGATATTGAGTGACTTGCTTAAGCGTGGCGTGGAAGTGCGGCTTCTGCACGCTAAAGAACCCGGTCAGCCCTTTCGTGAGGACTTTGATAAATTCCCTGCATTGTGGAGCCAGTTAGACCGTCGCTTGTGTCCTCGCGTCCACATGAAGGTTATCGCCATTGATAGCGAAATCGTCTATATCGGCTCAGCCAACATGACCGGTGCCGGTATTGGTATGAAGTCCGAGAACCGGCGTAATTTTGAAGCAGGTATCCTTACCGACGAAGCTGGATTCGTGGATTCTGTAATGAGTCATTTTGACGGCATTTGGGAAGGCACTCGCTGTTCCAAATGCGGTCGCAAAGCGTTTTGCGGAGATAGAATCAAATAATCACAAACTTATAGTATTTATGAAAAACTTAAAATTCACAAAAGGCAATTCCTTATTCTTAGCCTTGTTGTTAGGTAGTATTTTATTACTGCTTATCTTTATTTGCGTTGCAACGTTTTCAGGCGCATGGCCTGGCTCTGATGTCTCGGCACAGATTCTTTCCGCCCTTGCCGGTGCAGTAGTTACAGCAATGATAACATTGTTTCTGCTTTTAGGGCAGACGGCCAATGAAGAAAAGAGAGATAAAAACGCCAAGATTTTCGAGGAGAAATTACGGATCTATAATGAATTCTTGCAGAAGTTATGTAGCGTAGTGAGCGACATGAGCATAGACAAGAAAGAAGAGATTGAATTAGAGTTTCAAGTGGCACAGATAGCTATGCATACATCTGCACAATCTATTAACAAAATCAGTGAACAGGTTAGCACTATTATTCGTGGTATCAAGAATGGCGAGAATAAGAATGGCGAAATGCTGACTGAACTCTTTGAGATTGCGGATACGTTTTATGAAGAACTCTATGGAGCAGAAAACGCTCCTGACAAATCGCGTTTCCCGACCATAGAAAACTTTAGAGCGATTCTCATTCCGAAGGAGAAAATTAATGATTATGAGAATACGCAACGTCAAGCTGTAATCGATTCTCTCCAAGGAGAGGAGCGTTTGACGCTGACCGATAGAACCAAATTGCTCAAAGCCAAAATACATAATATTGGCTCTAAGCAATGGATATATGGGCGCACTACTCTAGTTCATGATTTTTATACTGATGTAGATCCTGGTACTAACAGTTACTATAGTTCTCAGAATCAAATTGCTATAGACTTGGTGCCTGACACAAGCGCAAACATTTATAGATTAACTATCTTTGTGCGCACTTGGGATTTGGAACGAATAAAGTCTATTGCAAGCGCAATATGGCCTGACCGAACATTTAAGCCGTGGCCGGAAGATGAACCGTGCAGGCTTTTGTATAAAGAATTTCCTCTATATGAAAAGGATGATGTTATTGTGCGTGAGATAGAAACTCTCCTTGCGCAAATTAAAGAATACCGAGATAAAACGTATCCACTGAAGTAGCATAACATATTAACATAAATTCTAATATTATGCCTAAAATGATTACACTCGGCAGCGAGTTGATTAGGATCAATCCTGCCAAAAACACAATTGAGTCCTCAACGAATAATGGCCGCTTTTGGGTTACTCGCAGCACTCAATCATCTTGCGGAACATTCATTGATTTGTTACCCTACGGCAATGAATTGTTAGCCGTTACCAGTAAGGGAATTTTTGCATCCTCTAATCAGGGACGGTTCTGGGTGTCTCGAAGCACGCAGTCTTCCTGTGGAGAGTTCCAATCCCTAACTGACGGAGGCAAAGAACTGCTCGCGCAAACATCCAAGGGGCTGTATTATAGTACAAATAGCGGTCGTTTTTGGGTGAAAAAGTGATAAAAATTAAATAAAATGTAACGCTCCCTTTTTGTGAGAGCATCAAGCAGTAATTTTGCAGCGTGATTCGAATTCACGCTGCAATTTTTATATATTATGCTATCCTATCCGCAACAAATTGAACTGCTCAACTTGAAAGAGCGTATCGTCAACAATCCCGCATTGCGCCAGCGACTAACGCTGATGCTTGGACAAAGTAAAGGTTGGCGCGAGTTTAGTGAGGAGCTTGGCTCCGACTATAGCATTGTCCGGCACTTGAAGGACATGGCTTTGAGTGAGCTGTATTACTCCACTCGTGATTTCACAGCCTTGCGTGCCGAAGTGTTTAATGAGGAAAAGGAGGATATGATACGCCATACCAAACGCAAGGCAGTTATCATACTTAATAGCCCCAATGCGGTCGTTGAACTAACCACTATCTCCCGCAAAACTCTTACTATAGCAACGGCTCGCAAGGCGACTCCGGTTTCTGTTGTTGTGAATAACAAGAAGGCATCCGAGACTATCCAGATCTCACACGACACGAACCTGCCAATATATATCTTCGGCAACGTGGAAGAACTGGTGTGTACTGGCCAACGCTTGTCGGAGTGTTACTTAGTCAATTGTCCGAACCTAACTCGCTTGGATGTCAGCAACAATCAACTCGCCAAAATGCGTCTGTGCCAGTCAATGCCTAAACTGCGCAACATAGACCTGCACACCAACTGTCTGCCCATCGAGGCTATCGGCAAGATTTTGCAATCGCTTTGCAATCTGTCCATTGAAAACCTCTTTGACACCGATCCGCAGATCCTCACCGACGCAAGTATCACCGGCGATCTTCGCTGGCAAGCCAAACAAATAGGATGGATCATTAAAAATATATAACTCTAATATTAACCATTATGAACGACTATCAATTTCCGTCTGACAAATTGCTTAAGACCTATCAACCGGATTGCGTTTTGCACCCGTTTGTTTCTGTGCACGCTGTTCTTGCAAGTAACGAATTTAAGCAAGAAAATGAAATGGCTCTACCAGTTGCATTAGGATATACATTAGCAGGCCAAGTATTTATGTTTGACCTGGCAAATACTGATGTACTCATCGGAGGAGTGTGCGGCTTTGGGAAGACTGTTTCTGTCAATGCAATCATAACATCATTGTTATATAAAAAACGTCCCGAGGAACTAAAATTGGTTCTAATGGATCCTACCAACTATAATGCTGCATTATTCGAGCCTCTTGGTGAACGGTATTTAGCAGTTATGGAAGGAGCAGAGGGAGTAAAACCTATCATTAATGATTGCAATGGTGCAATCGTAGCGCTTAATGCTCTTTATCAAGAGATGAAGAATCGTTTCCGGTTATTTATGGAGGCAGGGGTGCGCAATATAGTTGAGTATAACGAGATGCTAACAAATGGGGCTCTTGACACCAACAAAGAGATAGAGAATGGTCTATACCATCACTATCTACCGTATATTGTAACTATTATTGACGAATATGATGATTATATGATACAAACAAATCATAAGTTCGATCATTACATTACACGTGTAGCACAACATTCAAAAGCCGTTGGAATGCCTGTTGTTATTTCTACACAACGACCTGCGGTGTCTGTCGTAACTGGTATTATTAAAGCGAACTTCAACACCCGCATAGCATTCCGTACTGCCTCAACTTATGATTCGCGTGCAATATGTGATATAGGCGACGCCCTATATCTTGTGCACCGTGGTGAATTCTATTATGTCGATGACAAAAAAGTGGAACATGCGCAATGTGCATATATTGAAGGTGGCGAGATAGAAGCCATTGTTAGTCACATCTCTTCACAGAATTATATCGGAACACGTTATGAACTGCCGATAGCAAACGAAGACGTTTGTGTAGATTAATAAGGTTACAAATATACAGTATATAATTATGACTCAACAGGAGATTGATGACCAGCTCGAATTGCTGCGTCTTAAAGAATTATTCATGTCGGATATTAAGATCCGAAGTAAAATGGCTCTTCTCCTAAGTGAAGAATGCGCTGAGGAAATTCCGCCTTATAAGGAATTTTGTGAATTTGCACAGTGCACCCCGGAGATAGCCACTATGTTTACAAAAATCAGTCTTTATGATGTGATTCTCACACGGAGAGAAATTGCTGAAGAGAGAAAACGGTTAAAAAGAATGAAATATGATACATTACAATGACAAGTTTCTCCGTTACCTTGAATTGCAGATACGGACATTTTGTGACATGCAAGACTACTACTATGATGCGCAATGTAAGTGCATGCTTGAATTGCGCCAAGACATTTTAAACGAGCAAGCTTTGGCAAGCCAGAAAGAGCTCTTACCGGACATCATAGCATTCAATGACGCTCTTTATCTTGCTTTACAGAAAATGTTTGACCATGCGCACGAACTATATACAAGAGTTTCTGCTATTCAGAAGGACATAGAACTAGAAGCCAAATGTTTCCTGCAAGAGAATTATCCTTCTTTGCATCCATTTCAGAATTATTGCAGGCAGGAATTATGGGAGGCATTGTGCGACACCGGATTAAATCCATTATATGATTCTGGTGTAACTCACAGTTTGGTTCTACCTCGCGACTTGGACGTTTCATTTGATTCATTCATAGGGTTGGACTGTAATCCCCCTAATTGGAACGAACGCTTGAATCAGCGACTCACAGGAAATTTACATCTTATAAATGCCTTTCATAATCTCTTTGACCATACCAACTTTGCCCTCACTGATTTCATCTTTGTTCGGGAATTTGTTGAAGATATAAATATAAGAATTGGAATAAAACATTCCTATTGATTTGCTATGCAAAAAAGAAAAGCTAAAATAAAAGGATACGTAACTGGCATTGACCAAATAGACCAAAGTTGGCAAGGTCTAAAAGACGGGGAGCTATATTGCTTCTGTTGCACATCTCACGTGGACAAACATGATCTTTTAGCTAAGGTTGTTATAGGGCTAGCGAGCAGAGAAATGAGTGTGGTTATTTTCACTCTTGACTGCTCTCATCGTGATATGTATAGGCAACTCATAAAAGTTATTCAAGATTTCGACACTTCTCTATCCGGATGTGACTCTTCGCAGCGTGTTTTTGAAGCAAATGAAAAGTTTGGTTCTTATGCCATCTGGATACAGGATGCTCCTTCGCTAAGTTATGAGACTTTGAGCGACAGGCTTCAGAGCCTTAGCTATTTGAATAAACACGCTGTAGAGTGTATTGTTATTGATAACATACTTGGGATGGAAACAGACTTTCAAACTCCTTCTAGGGAGATGACGCTGGAAGCTAACTTGTATTTAGTCAAGATGATTGCTAAAGAATACAAGATTCCAATCATTGTTTCCACAAACTATGACAAGATTAGTTTGGATAGAATTTTGGAGTCTGACCATATTGATAAAACAATGATCGTTAAAACGACAGACGACTCTGTTGATGACGCACTAAATACTCTCTACTCCACAATTACAGTGCCCAAGAGTAATCTTGCAAGCAATCTGTTTGAGTCTGTATTATCTGTGGTGGTAGCGTAATTTTAGTGCAATTTGTGCACTTAATATAAATAGTTAAAGCTTTAAAGACATGAAAAGAAAATTCATTTTCTGTTTGCTTCTCTGTATCGGAGTTGCGACAGCCTTCGGTCAAAAGTCCGGAGTTAAAGTAATGGGTGTACCATTCGGTAGCACTTATGAGGAATTCACATCTGCTTTCAAGGAAAAGGGCTTTTCCGGAAACATGATGTCGTACGTAAAGAATGACTTCGTAGAGATCTATAATATCTACGGAACATTCATGACTTATCAGTGCTCGATTGAAATGCGGGCTACGATTTTGTCTCACACAGTCTATCAGATTAAAATTGATTTTCCTTATCGTTCGAACGATAACTACAAAGACCTTCCACAGGAGCAGCAGTACCGCGCTATTATTTCCTTGTTAGAAGAGAAATATGGAAAGGCAGTACTCGCTACAAATAGAAGTGGAAGGACTGTAGTTAAAGACATAGACGATGGCAAAGTCGCTTTCTGGAAGTTGCCTGATAATATCAAGTTAGAAGTTATCTATCGAGCATCAGAGGGACATTGCGTGTTTTATTATGGAGGGGACGACGCCCTTAATGGCATTTTGCAGAAGGAGGTAGAATTACGGAATCAGCAAAAGGCTATTGAAAATCAAAATCAACTTTCTGGTAGTGATATTTAATTTTAGAAGGATATGAAGAAACTATTATGTGTATTTGTTGCGTTAATGACTCTTTGCATTGCGCAAGGTCAGCAGCCTGCGTTTTTAGGAATCTCTGTGGGTACTTCGGCTGACGAGTTTATAAATCAGTTGGAACAGCAAGGCTTTGCAGTTCGTGCGTCTGAAAAGACGATAAATGAGGAGAGAATGTATTACCTTTATAGTGGGAATTTTGAGGGTACTTATATGACTTATCCCGCTACTGTAAGATTTGATGCTTCCGTTCTTACTCGTACCGTGACGAAAGTTCACGTTGAGTTCTATTTTAACGATGAGGCTCCTAAAGACGCACAAGTGGCAAATATAATCAAGCTATTTGAGCAGAAGTACGGCAAGACCGAGTACTATAACAAGAGTATGAGGACTGTGCAATCTACTATTGAGAATGCAAATATGGCACGTTGGTACATGCAGAAGAAACCTGCAATAGTTATGACCTTTATCGGTAGCAAGTGCCAATTTGACTTCGGATTTGAAGACAATACTCTTATAAGTGACGAAGCAGAGCAGCTGAAAAAGAATCAAATTGCAGGACATAAGCAACTTATTAAGTCCTCTGTTAGCCCGGATGAGTATTAAGACTGCAAACATTATATAGTGCACAAAGCAGTCAATCATTGTAACTTCATGCGACCGCTGGCTCGTGACGAGTCGGCGGTTTTTCTTTTATACTTACCTACGGTATACAGATTTTTCTGTCACGTTTGTTCGCCCTTCGTCGAAAACGACAATCCATGATTAAGTTGCCATGCAACAAATGTAATGGTTGTGTGTCCTCCTCTTCCCACAGATTAAAATCTGCGGGAGCCCTTATAATGCAGCTGCGCCCTGCACTCTACCTGCCGGTGGCTGCAACTACCTCCGGTGGGTGACTACAGCCCTTTGCTGTACCGGCTGACATCTACACCCTGCGAGCGTCCGGCTTCCAGACGCTCAACCCCTCCCTATCTTCTTTGCTCGTCACTTGATGGCTTGATTTTCGCCCTCGATACGGAAATTGTCTGCTCTGCCTATGCTTGTTGTTTTTACACGAGTACATTTGTACGCAGCAGATCCGCGTTTATTCGATACATCCTTTCCGGTGCAAAGTTAGTTACCGCCTACTTTGTTTGAAAGGTCAAGCACGTTTCGCCACAAGTTGAAAAAATCTCCACACTTGCAGGTAGTATTGTTTTCCGAAAACCTTGCAAACACTCCCACGGAACACTTGTAAAGCACCGTAAAGGTTATATCAAACGCTAACTGCTTTATACGCAAATGTTAAACTCTAAAACAAATAAAATCATGGCACAGCTATCTATTTCATTTGGTATCGATTTCGAAAGCCGCTCAAACAACAATCAAAGTTTTGTAAAGGTTGCTCACCGCTCCAGCATTACCGCAAATGAAGCCGATTTCGGAGATATTTATGAAGAGTACGAAGATTTTGAGTACACAAGCCAAGTGTGGCACTAATTTACTATAGTATTAACAATCTAAAATTTTAGCATTATGAACTACAGAGAACCATTAACGAAGAACGAAATCCGCGAGCACGCTGCACACTATGAAAACAGCAATCCGGCAGTCTATTGTGGCACCTATGCCAAGTACAACAACGGCAGTTTGTACGGCATGTGGATTGATTTGTCCACCTTTGAGAACTACCACGATTTTATGGAGTTTTGCAACCGCTTGCACGCTAACGAAGCCGAGCCGGAACTCATGTTCCAAGATTACGAGCATTACCCCGAACAATGGTATTGCGAAGGCTGCATGGGTGAAAGCACGTTCGATAAAATCAAAGCTTATGCCGAGCTGAGCGAGGAACGCCGCGAGGCATACGAGGCATACCTCAGTTATTGGGATGAGGGCACGCTCGAAGATTTCGAGGAGCGCTACGAGGGCAAGTACGAGAGCGCAGAAGATTTCGCCGAGTACCTGTGCGAGGAATGCGGCTATTTTAAGAACCTCCCGCAGTGGCTGCAATGCTGCATAGATTACACCGCAGTATGGCGCAACCTTGATACGGCAGGCGATTACACGGAGGTCGATGGGCATATCTTCCGGAATTGAGAGAAGCGGGGCAACCCGCTTTTCTTTTGGACTAAGACCTGCGGATCCTGCTGCAGGTCTTTTCCCGACTCCGGAGAATGTAGTACTTTTGCGCCGTCTTCGTCAGATGACCAGATAATTGTTTTGCCATTCATTGTTGGGACAGACCGCCTGCTCGGGAGAGTCGGCGGCTGTTTTTTGCCTGTTTTCGGGCCAAAAATGCACTTTTTTTAGACGGAATCACTTTTTTTAGACGGAACGGGGATCAGATTTGCGTATGTGATAGATTTTTAATAACTTTGCGCTCGTTTTAGACCTAAACCCTAACTATGTTATGAACGATTATCTTATCTATCTATGTTTGCCGCCGTATCTGGCGCAATGGTATGCACATGAATGCAACCAAGTTCACAACCGGGACAAAGCTACTTGCCCGCGTGAAATCTACCGTTTCCCGACGCCCGTCGTACCCGTGCGCGGTTCACAAGAGTCCGGAGTAATCCAGGCACACCTTCAGAAGCAACCCGATTTGGCGCCTGCGCCTATACCACAGGACGCTACAATCGCGATCGTTATTCCATCCTTCCCCTATAAGCCGGTGGAATACTACAACTATGTGCCCCGTATCGGACTGGAGCATCTGGCCGATACCATCCGCAACCGTTTTCAGGTGGAACTGTTTGATGATATCCATGAGGCAAGGCGTATCACTCCCAAAACGAGGATCGATCTTCTCGTTATGGCGTGGATGGAAGATCATTGTATCGAGGACGATGACACGAACTTCCGAACCTTGCTCAAAATCTATCAACGCAGGCGTGATGCCTATAGAAAAACAGCCAAAACCAAAAAAAGTTAAAAATTCGCTATAAATATCGGGAACTTTTTTGGTATTGTTTCCGCTGTATTCCATTTTGTTCCACCTCATTCCATTTCATTCCATGTCAAATTACTTTTCGCTTCCGGGCATAAAACGCCTGTCATATATCAACGCTAAAGAGCTGGCTTCTGATCTTCAGGCGCACGCTCTTTCGGGTGCTCCTGTATGGGTCACGCAGTCACAAACGGAAATTCCCTTCACCGGGGAAGCTTCTTGCGCCTGTACGCGCAATAATGAGCACGGAGCCTCTAATGAGTCCGTCGAGCTCACGTTTGAATCCCTGCTGCCCATTCCGGAGCATATTCCTTTGGCGTTCATCGTCACCGATGTCAATAACCGGAGTTATCTCATCGGGCAGAGAGAGCAACCCTGGCCCTTCATTGAGTCCAATCAGGGCATGGGTATGCCGGACGGAGAATCTTCCACCACCGTCTATACTGTAACGCATAAAGGCCCAAGAGCCATGATTCCCTGCTCATGCGCATAATATTATAGGTCTTTTCGCATATGCGCGAATGGTAGTACTTTTGCAGCACAAACCTAAACCGTGCTATGAAAAACTACCATCTCCACTTGCGCGGCTTTGTCGGAGGTTATGACTTCGACAGCCGCCATGTGCAGAACGTCTTGGATGCCAACAAGGGCAAACGTGTGGACGTTCTCATTGATTCGTTAGGTGGATCTGTTGCCACCGCTCTCACCATTGCTTCCGCTTTCCGTAATCACGGCGATGTGCATGTTCACTTCGTCGGGATGAATGCGTCAGCTGCTACGATTGCCTCCATGGGAGCCAAAGAGATTACCATGGACAGTTCTGCCATGTATCTCGTCCATAAGTGTTCTGCGGAGTTCTTCCAATGGGCATCGCTCAACGCCGACCAACTGGAGGAGCAAATCAAAGACCTCTCCCAAATGAAATCCGACTTGGAGAAGATCGACGCCAATGTTTCTACCCTCTATGCCAAACGCTGTGGCAAGAAGGCAGAGGAACTGCTCGAACTGATGAAGGTCGGAGGCTGGCTCAACGCCGAGGAAGCCAAATCTTGGGGTTTCGTCGATGAAATCACCGATGATGACGAGGATGAAGCACCCGTCCTTACCGATGCTGTAGCGTCCGCTATGGCCGCTGTCGGTATGCCTATCCCGAACGTGCCCGTTCAGGCAAGTTCGCAGTTCCAGAAACTCATTGCCGCTATCACGGAATTCTTCAAGTCCGGGAAGCGCCAAGAACCTGAAGCCAATCAACCTAAACCCGTAATAACCATGAAGAAATTCCCACTTCTCGCTGCCGTTCTGCTCATGGCGGAGGCAGCCATCGAACTCAAGGATGGGAAGTTCGAGGCGAACGAGGAGCAGTTGGGTCAGATAGAAGCAGCGCTCAAAGCAGCTGCCGATGAGAAAACCCAACTCACCGCAAGCCACGAGCAGGCCATCCAAGCCAAGGATCAAGAAATCCAAACGCTCAAAGCCAAAATCGAGGAGTTGAACAAGCAGCCGGGCGATTCCACTACGCACCCCATCAATGATGGCAAGGCACAGGAGGCTACTCCGATGGATGATTTCGTCGCTCGTGTAAACGCTGCACAGAAACTGTACGATTTGGCGTAAACCTCAGTCATTAATCCTAAACCTTTTTAACTATGCCAGGAAAACTTCAATTTGATTTGGCCGCCTATCAGGAGGCCGCTCACAAGTACCGTCCGGAACTGTTGATGTTGCCTATCATCGGTATTAAGGACACACTCAAGTACATGACTGCCCGTCCGGGCATTCGTTACAAGGAGTCCGTTGCCGCTGTTTCCGGCAATGCGCAGTTTGGTCCGTACAAGCCTTCGCGCTCTACGGATTACAACCTCAACCTGAAGTTCCGTACCCTCGAAACCTTCTTGGGTTCCGTTGTAGCCAAGTTCGAGCCGAACTCTGCTATCTCTACCGTCCTCGGTCAGATGGCAGCCACCAAAGGCGACGGTCAAATGAAAGCGCCTACCGCGCTGCACGTGCTTCGCACGATTGCTATCTCCCTTTCCGAGCACCTGAACGATGCTATTTGGAAAGGTGTTCGT
>Ga0247611_10006320_pt1 | contig 15256 bp, 13 predicted proteins | sample 177DNAGHGhighgp2_FD_192422 | JGI IMG/M metagenome (GOLD analysis project Ga0247611, IMG submission 192422) | Sheep rumen microbial communities from Palmerston North, Manawatu-Wanganui, New Zealand - 1770 DNA GHGhigh gp2 | ecosystem: Host-associated > Mammals > Digestive system > Stomach > Rumen...
GTTCTCGACGATGCTGTCGGCGAGGCTGTAAATCTTGTGGTACATCACGTCGGCGGGTTCGTTGAGGCCCACGTAGTTACCGATGGACTTACTCATCTTGACCTTGCCATCCGTACCGAGCAAAATTGGCATAAAGAGACCGATCTGCGGTTCCATGCCTTCGAAAAGCTGCAAGTCGCGACCGCGGAGCACGTTGAACTTCTGGTCGGTGCCACCCAGTTCCACGTCGCTCTGGATAGCGACGGAATCGTAGCCCTGCATCATCGGGTACATGAACTCGTGCAGGCTGATGGGCGTGTTGGCCGTGTAGCGGTTGTGGAAGTCTTCGCGTTCAAGCATCTGGGCCACGGTGAACTGGCCCATGAGTTCGGTCACCTTGCTGAACGGGAGCTTGCTGAACCATTCGCCGTTGTAGTGGATTTCCACCTGGTCGCGGCGAACGACCTTAAAGAACTGTTCCTGGTATTCCTTCGCGTTTTCGAGCACTTGTTCATGGCTGAGGCGCGGACGGGCCTTGTTGCGGCCACTCGGGTCACCAATCTGGGCAGTGTAGTCACCCACGATAAGGACGACCGTATGGCCGAGGTCCTGGAACTGGCGGAGTTTGCGCATCACGACCGTATGGCCGAAGTGCACGTCTGGGGCAGTCGGGTCCACGCCCATCTTGATACGGAGCGGCACTCCGGTATCGTAGGACTTCTGGAGTTTCTTTTCGAGTTCTTCCTGCGGCACGACATCGATAACGCCGCGCATCAAAATATCAAGCTGTTCCTTAACGGGACGGAATTGCATAATTTTCTCAATAGTTAATGGTTAATGATTATTGGTTAGGGAAATTACAAGTCTAAACCACTAATCACTGAAAGCCCATGTAGAAGGAATGGATAATCATAACGGAGGTAAAGATAGTAATTTGGGAACGGGACGTAAAATTTAGGGAACAGCAAGTGCGAATACAGTGCAAAAAAAAAGAAACAGCATATCGTTAATTTTATTTTACTACCATAAAATTCATTATTTTGTTAATATTTCGCCATCAATTATATAAACAGGAAAAACAAATGAAAAAGATTCTTTTAATTTTCGCTATCGCAGCAAGTTACGCATTCGCTATTTCCGCACCGAGAACCCATGACGGTTTCTTCTTGAACGCCACGATGGGCCTTGGATTCTCTTCGTTTACTGAAGAAGTCTCTGGAGCCAACGCTAAACTGACATGCGAAGGAATCGCCTATGAAACCAACTTAAAAATCGGCGGAGCCGTTGTTCAAAACTTCATTCTGCACGGAACATTTGGCATCGACATTCTTTTCTCTGATCTTAAAGCATCAAGTAGGTATGAAAGCGCAACATTAAAACATGATGGTTTCAACATCATTATGATTGGCGCTGGCTTCACCTATTACTTCCTGCCACAAGACAACTTCTACGCAAGCGCCTCTATTGGAGCGACCGATTATAGCATCACCATCGGTGGCAACGATTTCAGTTTTACTGACCTTGATGCAGGTTTGGGTTTCAATATCACGCTTGGAAAAGAATGGTGGATGAACAACGAACTTGGTCTAGGTATAGCATTTTCATACACCCACAACTCCGCAAACGGCAAAGCCCGTGATTATAAAATTGAAGCAAGCAACAACACATTCGCCCTCGTAGCATCCTTGACTTTCAACTAATCATTGGATAAAATTTCTAAAAGCGCCTCTGTGTCAAACATGGAGGCATTTTTTTACCGGTCCATTAAATTTATACAAGAGGAGCCAATCATGAAGAAATTTCTTTTATCCATAGCCTTGGCTGTGAGTTGCGCACTCGCCACATCGGCCCCCAAGACCCACGACGGATTCTTTCTCAGTGGCACTTTCGGATTCGGTTACGGAAATTTCCTGAACGAATTCCAAGCAAACGGTGTCAAAATGGAGAGCAAAGGCACCCAAATCGAAACAGGGCTTAAAATTGGCGGAGCCATTATCCAAAACTTTATTTTGCACGGAACTATAGATATAAATGGCATATTTGATGACATTAGATTTTCCGACAAGAGCGGCAACGAATCAACATTGACAATCGGTAACAACAAATCATTCAGAAGTATCTTTTTAGGAGCCGGCATTACATATTATATCCCCGGTGCAGCCAACGTTTTCTTCAGCGCATCAGCCGGCATATCCGATTATACCGAAATATGCGTCATGGGCGAAATCGTTACCAATTATGACCCTAACTTTAGCTTTAACTTATCAGCAGGTAAAGAATGGTGGGTAAATAACGAATTGGGTATCGGTGTCGCACTTTCGTTCAACCACTATTCAGCAAAGAGCAAAATTTTCGATTATGAAGGCAAGGTCTCTTTCAATTCGATTTCAGCCATAGCAACGTTCACATTCAACTAATCCTCAAAAAACAGGAAAAAACTCACAGTTCTAGAATCGCCAAGACAACAGCAGTCAATATCGCAATTTGCGACTTACTTTCCGAAGCCAGCGAGGTCAATGCCAAGCTGGTTTATTTTATATGTCAAAATGCGAGGCGTGGTAGATAGACTGCGGGCGGCCGCAGCGATTTTGCCTTTGCTGCTTTTGAGGGCATCGCAAATGATATCGCGTTCGTAAGCCTCGACCATGCGCTTGAAATTTCCGGAAACAGGAGTGTCGCTTGTTTCGGCTGTCTGGAGCGTGGTCGGGAAATGATGCGGATAAATAACGTCTTCTTCGGTCAAAAGCACCGCACGTTCAATCGCATTTTCAAGTTCGCGTACATTGCCCGGCCACGGGTAGCTCATGAGCATTTCAATCGTACCGCGAGCGAGACGGCGTACGTTCTTCCCGACGATGCGGCAGTAATGTTCCACAAAGTAATCAGCCAAGAGCACAATGTCCGTGCGGCGTTTGCGTAATGGCGGCACGTAAATCGGCACAATATGCAGTTGGTAGTACAAATCTTCGCGGAAGGTGCCGTCAGAGACCATCTGCTGCAAGTTTTTCGTCGTCGCGCAAATGACACGCACATTCACCTTTTTCGGAAAGCGGGCGCCCACGCGCTCCATTTCGCCCTGCTGCAAAAGGCGAAGCAACTTTATCTGCAAGTTCGGCGTGAGTTCGGCGACTTCATCGAGGAATAGCGTTCCACCTTCGGCTTGCTCCACGCGGCCCGGCGCCTCGTTGACGACGCCAACCAAGGCGCCCTTTTCGCTGCCGAAAAGCTCCCGGTCCAGAACGGACTCCGGGAGGGCCGCGCAATGCACACGCACGAACGGCCCCAAATTGCGGTCAGAACGGAAATGAATCGCTTCAGCAACAAGACCTTTACCAGTTCCCACCTCGCCCACAATGAGCGCCGGGAGCGGACTTTTTGCGACTTGGTCGATTTGCTTATAGACCTGCTGCATTTCGGGCGTACGGCCGATGATGTTGTCCGGCTGGAAACGAGCCTTGAGTTCCATCGCCATGCGTTCGTTTTCGGCCTTGAGAATTTCGTTTTCCTCACGGGCCTGACGGCGGAGTTTCACAGCTGTCGCAAGCATCTGTGCGATAATTTCAAGCAAATGAATCTGGTCGTTGAGGTTCGCTTCATCCGGATTGTGTTCGTCGGCACTCAAGGCGCCAACAACTTCCTGTTCCATGATAATCGGAACGCAAAGGAACGCCTTGTCCTCCGTCTTGCCGCGCCCCGTACGGTCCAAAAAGTCCGGGTCTTTTGCGACAGACGGGATGATAATAGGCTTGCCGGTCTCGACAACGCGTCCCGTAATGCCCTCGCCCACCTTGTAACGGCCCTTGCTCGCCTGACGGCTGCTCAAGCCCTCCGCAATTTCGATGGAAATTTCGCCGGTATGGCGATTATACAAAGTCAACGTCGCATGCTCGACACCCATCACCGATTCGACCGTTTGCAACACCGGATGTGCGACGGTCTCAAAATCAAGGCTCTGGTTCAGAATAGAACTGATCTTGTAGAGCAGTTCCAGTTCTTGGATTCGTCTTTCTTCACCAGAAGTCATTTTTTTCCTAAGATAATCTACATTATCAAATATAGATTTCTCATTTAGAACACACGGAATACGGCGTTCAACGAGAACGTCATGCGCGAATCACCGCCTCTCACAACAGCAAAGTCGATCGGATAAAATTCCAGCCCAAAGAAATTGCTCTGCATGCGCCATGAAATTCCCAGATTCGAACGGAACATGAACGATTCAAAGTAGTAGTCCCCCGACGACTCGCAACCACAGTCATCATCGCCTGTTTCTCGCATGTACCTGTACACGTCGATACGATTTCCTTCTGCATCGTACGCTTCTATCGGCTTGGGTGCGTAAAAATCATAGCCTTCAACAGTCCCGTCTTGGAAGTTCACAAGGAACATGAAATTAGCAGTCAAGCTGAAACCACGACCCAGGGGCGCAATCAAATTAACCAAAATTCCCTCGGAAAGCTCATTGAAATCATAATCAACGCAATCTTCACACCCAGAAGCGTCTGTAGCGATTTCCGCCATGACGCCAACCCCAATGTATGGAGTCAGCGGTTTTACGATGGAAAGCATCCCACCAAACATCGTAGTCGATTCATCGCGCCAGCCACCCAACGAAGGGCCGAACTTGATGTCAAATGTTTTCCAAGAAATACCAGAAGCCGACGCCATCGACACAAAAAGCAAAACAATGAATAAACCGAATTTTTTTACCATACAAACAATATAATTTTTTAGACCCCCAAAAAAGGAGATGCCCGGGCAAGCCGGGCATGACAGCGGGGTGTTGCGGGGCCGGCGTCTGAGGCCCCGCTAGAAGGGGTGACGAGTCACGGAGTACGAGTCAGGGGAAGGCCTTCCCCTTTCACGGCCTACTTTTGACAGTCTACTTCCTACTACTTCAATGCTTCCTGCACCAAAGCACTGGCGCGCTTGGCGTCGAAACGGCCCTTGACCTTCGGGGAGAGTTCCTTCATGATCTTGCCCATGTCCTTCGGGCTTGCGGCGCCGGTCGCGGCCTTGATTTCGGCGATGAGGGCCTTGACCTCGTCTTCGCTCATTTCGGCAGGCATATATTTGCGGTAAAGGGCAATGCAAGCTTCTTCTTCGGGAATCTTGTCCAAAAAGCCGCCCTTCTTCAAAATTTCGATAGATTCCTGTTTCTGCTTCACGCTCTTGGCGAGAACGTCAACGCACATGGCATCCGTAATGGTGTCCATGATTTGAGCCGGAGCAGCCCCTGCCTTCATGGCTTCGTTCTTGATATCGGAATGGAGCGTACGGAGCGTTCCGAGAGTTCCGGCATCGTGAGCCTTCATGGCAGTCTTGATGTCGTCGAGAATTTTTGTCAAAAGTTCACTTGCCATATTATTTCCTTTGCAGATTTCCCACATTTTAAGATTTGTTCATTTTTAATGAAAAGCCGATGCCGGAATAAATCCAGCACGACTGCAATCACTAAAAACACCTAATGAGTCATCGGCAGGCGCCGACAACTCATTAAATTTTAACAAAAATCCGATTGGAATTAGTAGAGACGCTTGCGGTTCTGGTCAGCAATCTCTTTGAGACGCTTGCGACGAGCAGCCGTTTCAATACGCTTCTTTTCTTCGGAGGGCTTTTCGAAGCGCTGGCGCTTCTTGACATCGGAAATGATGCCGTTCTTTTCGCAAGACTTGGTGAAACGCTTGAGAGCGCGTTCGAAAGGTTCGTTGGACTTAACAATAACGCCGATCACGATAATCCTTTGGTTAAAAATTCAATTTTTGGATAGCCAAATATATTTAAAATTCCAAAATCCGTCAAGGGGAACATTTTACCCCTTATAGTCCATTGCCAACATCGTAATATCGTCAAATTGCGAAGCTTTCCCCACAAATGCGTCAATTTGCTGCTTGACGAAGCGGCACGTTTCCTTAGTGCCGCCACCGCCACCCTTAGCCAGAGCTTCGAGCAGCCTGTCATTTCCGAACAGTTCGTCGCGGCCGTTCGTCGCCTCGGTCACGCCGTCGGTATAAAGGAACAGCGTATCGCCGGGAACCAGGTCGAGCGTCTGCATCTTGTAATGCGTGTTATCCATAGCCGCCATGACCATCCCCGCCTTGCTCTTCACGAACTCGACCGAACCATCCTTGTGGCGAATCGCAGGCGGATTATGCCCTGCCGATGCGAACTCGACATGTCCAGTTTTCAGGTCGATGAACCCCATCCACACAGTGACGAACATGTTCGCCCTGTTGCGCATGGCCAACTCGTTGTTCGTATTTTCGAAGGACTCAACAACGGACTTCAAGTTTTTCGCCATAGTACGGAGCACGATTCGCGAGACCATCATGAACAAGGCCGCAGGCACGCCCTTTCCCGAGACATCTCCCACGACAACGCACAGGCGGCCATCGTCAAGCTTGAAGAAGTCATAGAAATCGCCACCGACTTCCTTTGCCGGACGAAGGAGCGGAGTCAGTTCGTGGAGAGCATCGCCGGAATTCTCTTCTTCTTCGGTCATGGGCAAAAAGCCCAGCTGGATATCTTTTGCAAAGTCCAGTTCGCTTTCGATGCGGTCCATGTCCTTCTGCTTTTCAATATACTCCTTGAGCGAAGTGCGCATGTTCAAGAACGCCCATGCAAAATGAGCAATCTCGTCACGGCCCGAAAGATGCGGAATCGACACTTTGAAATCCCCCTGCCCTAACTTGGTCGCCGCAGCGGCAAGTTCGTTGAGCGGACGGGACACCCTGGTCGAAATCACGACAATCAAAATCAGCATAACGACATAGCCTGCAACACAGAACCATACGAACAGTTGTTCCACCGAGCGCTGACTTTCCATATATTTCTGCGCCGGCCACACAATCATGAACGTCCAGCCGTTCGATTCCATCACGTTGAAATAGATGGCGGCTTCCGTTTCATTGGGAGTACGCCCCATGAATAGTCCCTTTTTCATGCTACGTACGGTCTTTTCGAAATCGGACGCTGCCCCTTCAATTCCGCGCGTGAGGCCCGAAAGAGTTTCCTTGAACACGATATCGCTCTTGGGATGGGCAATCACCGTACCGTTTGCAGACAAGATAACAACATACCCCGAATTGGACACGGGAATCGAAGCGACAGTCTCTTCGAGGAACGCAATCGACATGTCAATGCAGAGGACTCCCGCAAAAACTGTATTCCCATAAGCGTCCTTTTGGTAAATGGGAGCCGTGTAAATAGCTATCGGTTCTTGAATAAAATCACCGACAAACGGTTCCTGCCAAATACCGGCTTGCAAGTTTTTCGTGCTCGTGTACCAAGTCTTGTCGAGATAGTCCTTGCCCTTCATCAGCTTGATATCGTTCCCCGAATACTGTGCAAGGAGCATCACCTCCTGGTGCCATTTCGCCTTGGGCGCCATACCCGGTTCGTAAGCGACCACGACAGCCATCACCTGCGGAATCGACTGTCTCGCGTCAAAAACGGCCTGGCTTAAAAAGTCCTCGAGATCCTTGCCGGAAAGCATCTCTTTTCCGAGCACTTCGGCGTAATCATCGCCCAGTTTTTTACCTTTTTCAAAGAGCTTTTCGATAATCGCCACATTCGCAAGGCTGATTTCTTCGCCCTTTTGCGTCAGCAACGTCGAAAATTCAGTTTTCACACGGGTACTGAGCACCCCAAACAACACAGCAAAAACGATGCTGAACCCCACTAACGTCAGCATCGACTGTTTGAACGCCAAACCGTGTATATTGAGTCTCACAAAAAACCTTTTTTCCCGCTATAAGCAAAAAAACTTCTTTTTCAAGTAGAAATATATGAAACTTATTCGCACATTAACGAGACGCTCCCGAGAATTTTACCGAAATTTTTTCCAAAAAAATTCGTTCGCTCAGGCAAAAAAGAGAAACACCCTGCGAGCATATAAACATTTGAGCACTAAATTTACAAAAATTCCACGATTTTGCACGTTTTTCTTTGTAAAATTTCATTAATTTTTACAAAAATAAATATTCATAACTTGCGAAGTATCAAAGACTTATGTATATTCTTTGTAAGAAAATCCCATTTAATTCCGGAGAAAAAATTTTTAATGTGGAGTTTAGCCATGAAGCTGCAATCGGTCTCACTCATCGGGGTTATCGCCCTGTCCTGTTCACTACTTTCGGCATGCGGTAGCAAGGAAGAAGAACAAAAAACACCGCAAGCAGAAGCCACTCCCGCCGCAGAACAGCCGGCAGCAGTAGAAACCGCACCTGCAGAGGATGAACCGGCACTCGTCCCCATCCAGTCCCTTAGCGAAACCGCGGAAAAAAGCGCTCCCGCCGCAGCACCCACTCCGGTATCGTCAAGCATCGAACAAGGCTCTTCGGGGCCGTTCGTCATCCAGGTGAGCATCCAGCCTTCTAGAAGAGCCGCAAACAGCGTCGTGAGCAGGCTCTCCGACCAAGGCATCAAGGCCTACGTCGCCGAAGTCGAAAATCCGGGCGAACTGGAAGGTACGTTCTACCGCGTACGCGTGGGCTACTTCTCCACAATCGCAAACGCACAGCAGTTTGGCAAGGAAGTGCTTGCCCCGCAGGGTTATGCCGGCTGGGTCGATAACCGCAAGAACGACCGCATCGGTCAGCCTGGCGCAAGCGAAGACATGTAATCTTACAAAAGCAACGAACTGTATATGAAAAAGGCTCCGCAAAACGCGGAGTCTTTTTGATTTTCAAATGTTTTCCATCACTAGATGAGCATGTCGATTTCGCCGTTTTTCAGGCGACGCTTCTGGTCTTCGCACCAGGACTTGTAATAGTCCTCAAAGCCGTCAACGCCCCAACCAAACTCATCCTTGGCCCTCTTGGTCACCACGACGGTCTTGCCGGAACATACAACTTTGTACAATGGATCGTTGGAATCTTCAGCTTGGTCCTTTTGATCTCTGCATTCCTCGGCAGCTTCTTGGGCATCGGTAAACGTCATCGTTCTCATGCCTACAGGTTGACTGTTTCCGTTTTCAAACGAAATTTTTTCTTCAAAGGCGAGGTCTCTATAAGACTGGAGGATTGCTACGGAATTGCCAGAACGGATTACTTCGCACTTATAGCCGCCAATATCGACAATCGTAGATGAAGGATCGGTTGAAGAAGAAGGATTGGTCGAAGAAGAAGGATTGGACGATGCCGAATAATTCTTTGCCCAGACCTTGAATTCTTCACAGTTTTCCCTGAAATCTGCTTCATATTCGCTCAGGTCGCCCTCATCTACTTCTTCAACAAAAATCTTGTTGCCAGAGCAGGTCACCTTCATGGAGCCATCCAGCCAATGGCTAGCCTCCTCTTTATTTTTTTGACACTCGTCAGCAGCAGTCGCGTTGTCGGCATACCAGTATTCCGACGTGATGCTAGAATAGCGCGAACCGCTATTGACGGCGGTCGAGGTGTAGGACCCCACACCAGGTAACGTCTGCACCGTCGTTACGGAGTTCGCAGTCGTAGTAACTGTGCAAGACGGCTCGCCCGCATTGACGACCGGGATATTTTGATTTTCCGGATTTTGGACAAAGCCATTAGCCGGATCTCCACCAGCCGGAGTAGATTGACTGTTGCTGGAAGCCGGACTGCTGTCATCGTCGCAAGCCGACATTGCAAATAAAATCATCGAAGCGAGGATAAGTTTTTTCATACTATTTTCCTTATAAATTATAAATTCGTCATTCTCTAGTCTAGTTCGCCACGTTCGGCAGCCTTACGCATTTTTGCGCACCGTTCCTGTCGGTATGCTTGATATTCATTCGGTTCCAAATCATCGCGTTCAACAAAATAACTTGTAACAGTATTGCCGTCGCAATCTACACGTTCAGACTGGTTCTGATTGTAAGAAGCTTCTTCCTTTTCTTCGGCACACATTCTTTGAGCAACGGAAGCATCCGGATACGTGACTTTTTCGGTAATGTCCGCTTTTTTGTGACCATCATCGTCCAATGACACTTCGATGGTCACTTCGTGAACTAAGCCCTGATACGATTCAATCACGTGAACGCTGTTGCCGGAGCGGCTGACATCGCACTGGAATCCGCTTTTAGTACCTTCACTTGAAGGATTACTACTAGTATCGGAATCACAAGCAGTCAAGGCAATCAAACTAAACGGGACTGCAAGCGCAACCACAGAAAACAAAAATTTCGGATTCACGGTCTCTCCTTTTCAAACTCCTAAACAGTCCTGCAAAGAACAAAACATATCCAAGCAGAACATTTACAACAATATAAATAATTTAACAAAAAAGCACCGGCAAAAAAAAAGAAACAGCCTTACTCACCAAGTTTCCCGATATTCCTTTTCATATAGACTTGCCTCAAATTCTATATTTGGGGATATGCCTACTAAAAAGCCCAAAGTATTTGTCGTGCATCTCGGATGCGCTAAAAACCAGGTCGATGCGGAAAACCTCGTCGGCGAAATGCTCCACGCCGGGTTCGTCACTTGCGATTCCGCCGCCAAAGCGGACTACGTCCTCGTGAACACGTGCGGTTTTATCGAAGCAGCGAAAGAAGAGTCCATCAACGCGATTCTCGCACAGGCGAAAGCGAAAAAGGCAAAGCAGAAGCTGATTGTTTCGGGCTGCCTGAGCGGCCGCTACGGCGAAGAGCTGATGAAGGAACTGCCCGAAGTAGATTTTTGGGTCGGCACGTACAAGCCGGGCGAACTTTTGAAGAAGATGGGCATCGTCGCCCCGCAAAGTTGCGACGCCGAGAACCTCCCCCGCATGAACCTCGGTGGATTCCCGCACCACGCTTATCTGAAAATTGCGGAAGGCTGCAACCGCCGCTGCGCCTACTGCGCGATTCCCTTGATTCGCGGCAAGCAGGACTCGCGCTCCATCGAAGATATCGTCGCCGAAGCGAAGGACCTCGAAGCCCAAGGCGTCAAGGAAATTACTTTGATTGCACAGGATACGACTTACTTTGGACGTGAAAAGGGAAAGAAGGGCGGCACGCTCGCACAGCTTTTGCGAGCACTCCTCGACAATACGAGCATCCCGTGGATACGCATGCTCTACTGGTACCCGATGTTCGTAGATGACGAACTGCTAGACTTGATGGCCAAGGAACCGCGCCTCGTAAAATACGTCGATATGCCCATCCAGCATGCCAGCGACAAGATGCTGAAGCTCATGAAGCGCAATTACCGCAAAAAGGAACTTGTCGAACTGTTACACAAGATCCGCGAACGCATCCCGGGCGTGACGTTGCGCAGTACAGTGCTTGTCGGGTTCCCCGGCGAAACGCACGAAGACTTCGAAGAACTGATGGAACTGCTGCAAGACGTGCAGTTCGACCATCTGGGCGGGTTCGTGTTCAGCCCCGAAGAAGGGACCCCGGTAATGTCGATGGACCTCCCCGCAGTCGATGAAAGCGACGCCCGCGCAAGGCTCGAAGCGGTCACGGACTTCCAGGAAGAACTCGCCGCCGAATACGCAGAGAACATGATCGGCAAGACGGTCCGCATCATCATCGACCAGGTCGCCGAAGAAAGCGAATACCACTTCTACGGCCGCACGGAAGGCAACTCGATGGAAAACGACGACATCGTGAAGGTCATCGAAGGCGACGGCGACGTGGGCGAATTCCACAACGCACTTGTAGTCGATGCCGAACCGCATGAACTTGTAGTGAAGATTGTGGATTAGTGATAGGCGACCCCGGCACGAAGGCCGGGGTGACAGCAAAAAACATTTTTCGCAAGCATTGTCATGCCGGACCCCCGTTCCGGCATCACCTTTTTACTATATTAACCGCACGAAAACGCACACGCCCGTGTATCACAATGGATAGTGTCCTTCCCTCCGAAGGAAGGTATTCCGGTTCGATTCCGGACATGGGTATAAAAAAAGCCCGCAGCGATGAACTGCTGGGCTTTTTTGCATAAACGCTTAGACAATTATTTAGCGTTCTTGCGTTCCTTTTCACGCAAACGACGACGCTTTTCGGTATCGTCCGGGAAGAATTCCGGGAACGCATAACCGATAGTCACGCCGAAAACGATACCGGTCTTGTCCATACCGTTCGGCTTGTTCACGACACGGGATGCGTAAGTATCTTCGGCTTCGGTCCTGGAATCGACAGTCTTCTTGAAGCTCGGGTTCTTTTCCGGAGCCTTGCCGAGTTCCGGCGCATAGTACATGCCGAAGGAGAACTGCAAATAGTACCATTCGTTCGAGAGATAGGACACCAGAATGTCAAACTGGAATCCGTTTACTGAAATCAACTTACGGAGATTATTTTCATCCGGTTCCATGTCATGGTCGTAGTAAACCGTACCGTAAGAAGCGGACAAGCCCAAGTGGATAGGAATCTTCGGGAAGAAGTAGTAGTTGAGGCCGACTTTATAGCCCGTACCACCTTCAAGTTCCATATAGTCAAATTCGTTGTCCTTGACCTTCGGCAAGAAACCGAAAGAGGCAAAGGCACCGATATGCCAACGCGTGATGTATTCTGCACCGATACCAAGACCCACGCCCGTTTCGCCCATGAACGGCATACGGGAACCGAGACCCACTTCAAAAATGAGACGGTCTTTCAGCCAGTCGCGGCGGCGTTCCGAGTTTGCGTATTCGTCAGCGCGCTGGTCTTCTTCGAACTTTTTGCGGGTAAGGAAGTCCTGCCTCTGGGCGGCACTCATGCCCGCCGTAGAAACTTCGACATTTTCCTCTTCGTCATCATCGTCGGCAGAAACAGCCGTGGCGGCAGGAGCACTCTCAGGAGTTGCAGCAGCCCCGTCATTGGCATCCGCCTCAGCAGGAGCGGCAACTTCTGGGGCAGGAGCCTCCGGAGCTTCAACCGTTTTTTCTGCGGCAACATGGGCCTTTTTAGACTTCAACGCCGCCCTACGTGACTTTGTAGGGGCAGCCCAAGCAACCAAACATGCTAAGCACACCAGCAACAACAATTTTTTCAGCATCAAAAGCCTCTAATAGAAAACTACGCTTGGAATATAACTTTTTATCCCTGTTTTTTATCAAAAACTTCATGTAAAACTTGTGTTTTCGTTTGATTTTACATTTTCGTAAGATTCTAGTATAACTATTGAGCCTTTATCAACTTAGCTTTGATGCTCCCGAGCGCAATTTCGCACTCCATGAGCACCGGAATTCGCTTTTCGTCGTCGGTAAACCAGATAAAAATTCGTCCCTTGGAGTTGAAAATGCCGTCGCCGTCGAGCACAGGTTCCACCTTGACCGTCTTGAACGTGCCCAAATCGGTCTCAATCGTTTCCCGCCCATGGATGAGGACTTTCAGTTCGTAGCGTTTTTTGCCGCTTACAGCAGAAAAACGGGAGGTTTCCCCCACTTTAAGCGGCATGGTGCGGACAAGATAAAACGCCGACATGATGCTGTGTTCGAGTCCGTCGATGGTCACAGAGGTATCGGCGGAGCGCTTGACCGTGTGCTTGACGGGGTCCTTGAAAACCGTATCGGAAAGGACGGCTTTCTTGCCGTTGCGGTCGAATTTAATGAGCGACTTGTTATGGAACTTGCCTTCGTGGAGGGACTTGCGGAAAATATCGGTCATGAGGCCTTTGTTGTTGACAAGCGTATAAACGGTATCGTAAACCGGATAGAACTTGTTGACGGTCTTATTGGCGGTCGCAAACGTCAAAAATTCCGTTTTGCCGTCCTTGCGCGGCTTGACTTCGAGAGTGGCGTAACCGGCCGTGATAAACCCCCAGCGAAGTTCGAATTCAAGGCGTTCGCCCTTCATCCAAGGTTTTTGGACTTCGGGAAGGGTCCGCCATTTAGGGAGCGGGGCGCTGGAGCTAGACGATAAAGATTCAGCAGTTTGCGAAACAGGGGCCTGTGCAGAAACGGACTGCGGAATAGCAACTTGATTAGAAAGGGACCCTATAGCGGACTGCGACGAAAGAGCGGTATTTGAAGACGAAGAAAGTACGGCAGTCTCATCGGCAAACGAGACCGTCAAGAGCAACACAAGCTCGAACAATAAAACGTTTTTTAAAATGCGATAGAACATAAGCACAACATAGGCTAAAATTTAAGATAACGACAATATACAAAAGTCGTGATTCGTTAGACGAGAGACAAGAGACGAGAGACGAGAGAATTATGACAAGACGAGTGATTAGTGGGATAAGAGGAATGACAACGAAGCAAGGTGAGGAAAATCACACTACTTCTTCGCTGCTATAAACTTCGTCGTAACCGCTAGCGAATCCTGCCTACCAAACTGATCGGTGTAAATCAGCGTCCAAGCAATGGTCGTATCCGTTTTCAAAGCTTGAGCACTGGCATTGTACAAATTTACTTTCCGTTTATCCACATAAGCAAAAGGATATCGATCGTGAACTTGATCGATACAAGCATTCATAACATAAATTGTTTGTGACGAACTGAAGGGAGACGGATAATAACTGGACGATGATTGCGGAATCGTGGGGCTACTTTTGAAAGACATTCCTTCAGGAAGACCCTTCGCTTGAAGCTGGTAATTGCTAAGAATTTGACCGCTGAGATAGTCTTCCGTTTTATAGTCCAACTGAGCAAAAGCTGCACGGAAGGCCACAGAATCCAACGCCGGGATATCATATATAGGCATTGCATCCGTTATTTTATTCGGGCCATAATTGATAAATAGCGTTTTCTCCGTAATCTTTGGAGGGTAGTACGTCGATGCAGAGGGGCACCTAGAGCAATCATTTTTCGAATAGCAAACAATTTGAGTAGAGCCGATGTAGCAAAGCCCATGTAGAGTGCAATTCCCCTCAAGGGCTAAAGTCACCGTGTCCAAAATCCCGTTTTTCATCGTAGGACGAACAAAGCTGACACGGTCATATTCCCCATTGGCATTGAGATTTATGTAGCTGACATCCGCTGGCAACGGGACATTTCCGTCAGAAAGAGATTCTTTACCAATGAATTGAACCTCACGGCCAGCAATATAGCTTTGGCTTGAAGCGCTTGTGGTAACATCGAAAACTTGATATTTGAGTTCAGCACCCGTCTCAGCCACGGAAGACGCGGGCACAGATCCGCTAGAGACAGAAGCAGAAGAGACTAAAGCCATTTCGCTAGAGATAGGAACTCCATTGGAGATAGGGACTTCATTGGAGAGAGGAACTCCATTAGAGAGAGGCTTGTCAGAACTAGCGCTAGAAAGATTTTCGCTGGAGCCGTTGCCAGAAGAAGTCCCCTGCAAATTCTCGGCAACACTTGATGAAAGATTGGATTCGCCAGCAATCGGCATAATCGGTTCGTTCGAATCGCTCGAGCACGACAACAACACCATCAGCGGGATAACACA
>Ga0247611_10006322_pt1 | contig 15253 bp, 26 predicted proteins | sample 177DNAGHGhighgp2_FD_192422 | JGI IMG/M metagenome (GOLD analysis project Ga0247611, IMG submission 192422) | Sheep rumen microbial communities from Palmerston North, Manawatu-Wanganui, New Zealand - 1770 DNA GHGhigh gp2 | ecosystem: Host-associated > Mammals > Digestive system > Stomach > Rumen...
CCCGTGGCGCTGGCGTACGCCTGACATACCCAGTTACACCAGGAAACCCATGCACGCTCATATTCAGCCAGCGCAGTATCGACAACTTCATCCTGGAAGGAGCAATAGCTAACCCGGTAGAAGGAAACAACCCAATGACGTCTATCATCCGTTGCATGGACCTGACGGACGCAATGTGCTTCCCTGGTGTCATCACAACAAAGGATCCAGTGGCCGACTACGCCACTGACGCAATTGAACTCAGAAGCGATGACGGGAAAGTAAAAGTTTCGGTCAAACAAGATTCATTGACATTGAAACAAGATTCTGCTACAATATCCCTAAGTGGAGGAAACATAGACATGACAGCCGGAACAATTAACATCACAGGAACGACAGCAGTAAATATTACAAGTCCGGCAACAGCCATCGGAACAGTAACCACTATTGACGAAAAACCGTTCTTGTCGCACACTCATAGCGGAGGAACAATCCAAGGCAACACGGGAGGTGTTAACTAATGGCTGGATACCTTGACATAGCAATTGACCCCACGACAAACGACATTGCACACGAAGATGGGCTTGTAAAGTTCTGCACAGGAGAAGACGAAACTATACAGCGTGTCAGAACGTGCCTGCGAAGAATAGAAGGAGAATGGTTCCTAGACATAGACGCAGGACTTCCTTACTTTGGGGGGCAAATGCTTGGTGGGAAGGATCTTGAATACGTCAAAATGCTTATAAGAGAAGAACTTCTTCTTATAGAAGGAGTAAACAAGATAACAGAAATAAACATACTAATGGACAAAGCAACAAAGAAAACATCTGTCTATGTTGAAATAGAACTCAACAAAAACGTGTATAAAATAACGGAGGAAATATAATGCCAACATACGGAATGACACCAGAAGGATTTATCCCCAAAAGACTCGCAGATATCCTGGACAGCATTACCACGAAAGTCCGGAACATCCAGCACCCAGTGACAGGGGAGTACCCGTTCATAAACGAATCGGCAGATTCAGAACTCGGCCAATTCTCCCAGATTATCGCCGAAGAACTTTCCATTGTGTGGGAACAAGCCTACCAGGCAAGCGTACAGTTCGACCCAATCAGCGCCAGCGGGTCAGCACTGAGAAGCCTTGTTCAAATCAACGGAATCACACCTTCGTACGGTGCCAATACAGAAATATCAATGACGCTCGGTGGATCTTCAGGAACAGTAATACCAAAAGGTTCTTTGATAGCAAATCAGGACGGGACAGAAGTTTATTCAACTGTTGAATCAGTAACAATCCAAGACACAGGAACAGTGACGGTAAATGCAGTATGTACTGAAGATGGTCCAAAAGAACCAGCAGTAAATACGATTATATCAATTCAAACACCTGTGGCTGGTTGGAACACAGCAACAAACACATCCACCGTTGCTGTCGGAGATACAGCGGACACAGATGAAGAACTTCATATAAAGCAACAGCGTGCAACATCTGCAACCGCATACCGTCAGGTGGATGCCATTATCTCAGGAATAATGAACATTGACGGTGTAAGATTTGCAAGGTTGTATGTTAACAATGAAACAACGACAGATTCAAGGGGAATTGCCGGAAAGACACTGGCACCTGTTGTTGTAGGTGGAACAGATGAAGATATTGCAAACGTGCTTCGTCTAAAAATTGGCGCAACAGATAACACGCAGGGAAATCTTCAAAACCCGATTACGTACACTGGTCCACTTGGGGATACACAAACAATTGATTTCTACCGACCTGTATCAGTTCCAATATACATAGAAATTGACATTACAATTACAGATGGTTCTTTGTGGGCAATTGCATCCGAAGACGACATAAAGCAAGCAATTGTGGATTACGCAGAATACGACCAGAGTGGAACATACGGATTCCCACCTGGTGGGGACGTATTGCTTTCAAGGCTATACACACCAATAAACTCTGTTCAAGGGTTCTCTGTGACATCGCTGAAGATTGGAAAAACATCCGGATCATTGTCTTCAAGCGATATAGAAATAGATTGGAATGAAATAGCCACGTTTAAAAAAGAAAACATTACAATAAATGAAACCGTTCCGAACTAAGGAGAATCAATGGGAAAAAATAAAAAAGTAGACACAGCATACTGGGCATTGATTTTTACATTGGTGGGGGCATTGTTCCGTCGTGTGCTTGGAACTTCTATATACATCGGAAAATGGAAAGTCCACAGGATATATAAACTAATCCTTTTGGCGTTTCTCTGTATGTCAATGTACTGGGCCGGAGGTTCTTTCCCAAAAGACACAATTGGATATTTTTGTATGGCTTGGGCAATAGGATGGACAATAAGATACAATTCACACTCCCATGGGGACTATTGGATTCTTGACGACACAACACCGGACGAAGGACGGTGCAAGTTGGTCGATAAAATACTCCAACTAATATTCGGAAAAGGAAAGTATTATAACTTTGCAGGAAACTTTATAGGGCTGACTCTCGGATACCTTGTTCCAGCATTGCTGGCCAGCATTACAATGCCACACCATTGGTTTTGGGTGGCAGGTTTCACAGCACCAATAGGATATACATTGTGTGAACTTGCCTTAGGAAAAGAACGAAACACAGAATACGCAGAATATCTAAACGGTGCTATGATGTTCTTGATATTCTATTTAAATGTGGTGGCATAAATGACAGCGACAGAATTAAAATTTGATGACATAACATTTGACCTGAAAAAAATATCTGAAAGCAGGATTCTAAGCCAATACTCGACTAGTCCTCTTTATAAATTGCTTCTCGGTGTCTATACAAGTGAAATCCAGGAACTGTCGGATGCGCTTACTGATCTTATAAAATACAGAACCATTGCCTTTGCAGGAGGGAAAAATCTTGATGTATTGGGCAAGATAGTCGGAATGGATAGAAGAAATTATAACTATGACTCAAACTATTGGTTCGCACCAGAAATAGAAGGAGTATCACCGGATAACGGACACTGGTGGGTAATGAACTATCCGCCGGCGGTGTTTGAAGCAATGGACGACATTACATACAGGAAATGGATATGGATGAAGGTTTTGAAAAATCATAACAAGTTCTCATCAAAGCCAGAAATAGAGTCAGAAATACTTGAAGGTATAGAAGAAGTCGTTGGAATACAAAGAACCGGAATGATAGAACAGGATTTATACACAACGACAAGTATATCAACAACAAACAAGAATATGCTTTCATTTGTAAAGGACACCCAACTAACAGACAACCAATATATGTTCTCATATCCAGCGGCTACAAAAATTGGAAATGTTACATAAAATAGGAATCTTGACACAATGAAAAAAATACTGTAAAATATAAACAGGAGGAAAAATGACAATACCAAATAGAACAGTTAGTATTACTGGCGTTTTTGCTGCAGACGCAAGCACAACAATTCCACAGAACCCAGTTCCAGGAGCAAGCTACCGTGATACAACAATGACGGGAACCATAATCCGTGAAGGATGGCCATTCAAAACAATCGTCGATTCCTCAAAATTTAACCAGGCAATGTATGAATACACGTCTGTAACTTCTCAGGTCGAAAAATACGGATTTCTTCCGTGGTCAAATCAAACAGACTATGAAATGGGATCCCTTTGTCTTGGAAGTGATGGAAAAATTTATCAAGCAAAGCAAGCCACAGGGCCAAGTACAACAGCATACGATCCAACGACAAACAGTGCAGTATGGAACCGAATTGTTTGGGGTGTAACGGAGTTTTTGTTTCATCACGTTTGGTCAGAGTATATTCTAAATAAAATGGATTGGTTAAGAGCTGATACATTTAGCTGGCAAGATGGAACTTTTTATACTGAAGCATATAATCATTTAGTAGCAGATTATAATGGTGGAACATCCACAACAGAAACAGTGGGATCTTATACAATTGCTTATGTCTTGGCTACTGACGGTCATAAGATTACGACTGACGAAACAACTGTATTGAACATCTACAACGAATCAGGAGTAGCTTGGTATTATATCCTAGACACAACAAATCAAAGATTTAAGTTGCCGAGAACAAAGTATGGATTTGTTGGATTAAGAGATGCTGTTGGTAATTATGTTCCTGCTGGATTACCAAACATTACTGGAGGTTTTACTTCTGATGTCTGGCCAAACCCACCAGAACAAACTGGTGCTTTTAAAAGAGCAAATCTTGGTCATAACATTGGGACTAGAAGCAGCGGCACTCTGTCATCAGATGGAAATGGTATTTTGGTAGAATTTGATGCCTCTGATTCTAATTCTATCTATGGTGCAAGCACTACTGTTCAACCTCCAGCGACACAAATGTATCTCTACTTCTATGTTGGACAATTCTCACAAACAGCCACAGAACAAACTGCTGGGATTACGACCGAACAATTAAACCAAAAGGTTGATATTTCTAGCCTTGTTCCTTGTTCTGTCGTTATTGATTCTTACGAAATCGGTTCTTCTTGGTATAGAATTTATTCAGATGGATGGGTTATTCAGGGAGAACATAGAGATGACTGGGGAGGAACAGGAACTTTTAACTTCTTGGTTCCATTAAGAGATACAAACTATTGTATCGTTTTTAATGGCAGAGGTGCAAATTCTACAAGCAATCTTGGTATAGACAGTTCAACGCCTCTTGGAATTACTTATGATAATAATGTTAACGCACTTAGTGGCGATGTTGTGATTTATGGATATAAAGGGCAATGAGAACAATAACAAAAGAAGAAATTATTTACTGGAAAACATTGGAAGAAACGAATGTCCCTGGGGAATACACCATAAACATTCCGTATGACTGCCTGTGTAAAATATTGATTATCGGAGGTGGGGGGGATGGTTCTAAGTATACGTGGTCAGCAGGAGGAGCTATAGCTGATGAATACGCAGGAGGCGGTGCTGGTGCTGGCATTACTGGGATATTCCAGATAACGAGTGGAAGCTATCAACTTGTTGTTGGGGATAAAGGACAAGACACAATATTTTTGAACCAGGTTGCAGGAAAAGGGAATAACGGAATAACGGGTGTTGGTAATAGAATAAAAGGTTCTCCTGGAGTCGCCACAATTACTATTGGAGGACTAACATCCATTATAAATGATGATGCAACCACAACAGAATACAACACTGCATATGGGTGGACTGGCGATAAAATAGGATATGGTGGATCATCTCCAAATGGAATAATTAGGGACGGAGATGGTTCTGGTGGAACAGCCACATATTCAGACAGAACAGGAAAAGCCGGATATGCAAAGATTGACATTGTATCAACTTCAGAAGATTATAGTTATATTGAAAAAAAGAAAGTAACTTGTGCTAGTAAAATTGAAGACGAATATTACTTAGTTAAGGATTTTTGGAACAAACGGAGGTTTTAGATGATTATTTACAAAAAAGATTTAACAAACAAAACTTATGCCGACCTTGCAGTATATTGCAATCAAAATGAATGCCATATTGAAGATAAGGGCGATTACTTGGAAAGTGTTCCAAACGAACGTCCAGCACCCACCAAAGAAGAACAACGTCAAAAGCGTGCAGAAGCTTATCGTGTAGAAGTTGATCCGATTACTTCGCAGATAAGTAGGCTTCGTGATGAAGAACAAACTTCTAAAATTATTGAAGAAATCAACGAGCTTTTAAAGAAAAGAAATGAACTAGTTTTAGATATTCAAGAAAGATACCCATATCCAGTAGAGGAATAAAGTCTATATTGACAAAGATACCTCAATCTGTTATAATCAAAAACAGGGAAAACAGGAGGATAAATGTGCAGAAGTATTGATTTTGTCAAAAACAACATACAAACCATAATAACACTTGCTTCCATTGTTGGAATGGCTTTATTTTGGGTCTACACAATGAACGGAATCCCAGTAGAATTGGAAAAGCTAAAGGGAGAACTCAAAATAAACATTGAATCAGTAAATAAACGTGTCGATACAATAGACGAAAGAATACGGATAGCAGAACAAAACCTAGAAAAAAACAACACAAAGACAGATTTAACACTTCAGGCAGTTTATGAAATACGAGGTATTTTGCTAAAGAAATAGGAGAAAAATATGTATAAATGGGGAAAGGCATCAAGTGACAGGTTGGCAACGTGCGATAAAAAACTTCAGGACCTTGCAGATATGATGTTGTCAAGAAGCCCATTTGATCTAACAATAACGTGTGGATATAGAACGGAGCAAGAACAGAATGAAGCATTTGAAAAAGGAAAGAGTCGTGCTAAGTTTGGTCAAAGTAAGCATAACGTTTTCCCAAGTAAAGCAATTGATATATGCCCTTACCCGATTATTTGGGAAGGAACGGATCCACGCTGGACGGAAATGGCACTGAACGCAATGTGGTGCGCCGGAAGGCTTGGAATTGAAATTGTCTGGGGTGGCAGTTTCAAAAGCATAAAAGACCTACCACATTTTCAGATAAAGGATTAAAATGGAAGAAATATGGAAAAATATAGTTGGCTATAAAGGGTACAAGGTTTCAAATCTTGGAAGGATTTTTTCAGAGAAAAATGGTGGAAAGATTTTAAACCCAAAGTTTGATAGTAGAAAAAAGTATATGCAGGTAATGCTTGTCAATGAGGGAATTGCAAAGTTAGAGCTTGTTCATCGAATTGTCGCAAAAGCATTTATAGACAACACAGAAAACAAGCCAGAGGTAAATCATAAAAATTGTATAACTTATGATAATAGAGTTGAAAATCTAGAGTGGGTAACAAAGTGTGAAAATATGAAACACGCATACAAAATGGGAAAGTTGCACCCACCAACATATAAAGGTAAGTTTGGTAAAGAACACAACAAAAGTTTTGGATATAAACTTATTTGTCCTGATGGAAATACAAGAACATTCTTTTCGGGACTAGAGTTCCTAAGAGAAACTGGTTTGGACAATACTTGTCTAAGCTGGGCTTATAGGAAAAAGGCCTTGCCATATAAGTTTTGGCGTGGTAAAATAAAAGGGTATGTTTTGGTTGAAGCATTCCCATCATACAAAATTGAACTGAAAGGATAAAAAATGATCGATTTTATTTTAGAAAACTGGGAAGGGTTCTTTAAATGGCTTGGGGTTGTCGTATCTGTTGGCACATTAGTCGCAGGAGCTACTCCAACCACAAAAGATGACTCTATTATTGGAAAAGTCAAGAAAGTTGCGGACTACGTTTCTGTCGTGAATACTGCAGAAAATAGAGCAAAGTTGGAAAAATACGCCAAGAAGGGTAAATAAAAAGGACGGGGATTTCGGGCGAATATCGTTGGCGAATAACCCGACCCATACCTTTCTGGTGGCACACAAATCCCCGCCATAACAAAGGAGGAAAAATGAACTGTTGTTGTGATAAAAAAGAACAATGCATAACCATTGTAAAAGGAAACGATACAAACGCAAATGGAACACACTTGCTTTCTATCTACCTAACAGATCCTCTTATTGATTTGTCTCGTGCATCAGCTACTTTTACCCTCTGTGGAATAAAACAAACATTTTCAGACTTATCAGAAGGCGTAATAAACATTGATTATAGCAACCAGCAGACAGGACAAATGCCTCTTGGTATAAACTACGGAACTCTTAATATAATTGAAAATGGAGATATAATATCCACCATTGATAATATGATAGCGTTTAACGTAGTGAAAAATGTACACGGGGACGCACTTGGAACACAGCCATACCATTACACGTTTGAAGTAAAACAGGCAGGAGAAACAATCTTAAATGTTTCGGTTGAAGCTGGTGTAAGTGTTGAAGTGGGAACAACAACAACCTTACCAGCTGGCTCGGATGCAACTGTTGAGAATGTAGGAACACCAAACCACTTGGTATTAAACTTTGGAATACCACAGGGCGAAAAAGGGGAAAAAGGCGAAGATGGGGAACAGGGAGAAAAGGGCGAGGACGGTGCTGAAGGACCACAAGGACCAGCAGGAAAAGACGGTGTTGATGGAAAAGATGCAAAAATAAATGGAGTTAATACTCTTACGCTTAATGCTACAAATGGCATTCAGTTAAATCAGTCTGGGGACACTGCAAGTATTGATGGAAAGCCTTTGCAAGATGGTATATCTGACATAAATAGCAAGATTCCAAGTTCGGCAAGTTCTTCTAATAAGCTTGCAGATACTGACTATGTGAATAGTTCTATCAACAATATGGCGGCGTTTTATATTACATCAGATGTTTCTGGCGACCCGTTTGCTACAAGGACCGATTTAATTGCAGGTCCGTATTATTTTAGAGGACAACTTCGTGAGCCAACTCAAAACGACTATGCCTTGGTAACTGAAGATGAAACTCACGATGATATGACATCTCGGTATATGTATGACGGGACGCAATGGGTTTGGCAATACACATTGAACAATACGCAGTTCACACAGGCTCAAATAGATGCAATCAATTCTGGTATTACAGAATCGCTTGTAAATAAAATCGGTCAGAATGAATCAAGTATCACAAATTTACAAAATACAAAGCAAGACACCATAAATGATTTAGCAACAATTCGTTCTGGTGCAGCTGCTGGTGCTACTGCTGTCCAGCCTGCAGCATTAAATAACTATGTTCCAACGTCACGAACGATAAATGGGCAACCTTTATCCTCTGATGTTAATTTAGATACATTACCATCACAGACAGGTCAAAATGGAAAGTATCTTACAACAGATGGCACTACCCCAAGTTGGGGAACAATAAATGCGTTACAGAACAACACAACCCAACCCCAATCGTTGTCAATTTTAGGAACTGGCACATCTCAACAAGGGGCTATCAATATTGGGCATAACGCTTTTGCTTACGGCGCTCTATCAGTAAAAATTGGTACAGCTGGGTTTGCGAATACATTTAGTGTTGCTATGGGGGCAAGCTCAATTGCTGGTGGAAACGGGGCTACTAACTGCGTTGCGGTTGGTTATAACTCAGTGGCCACTAACAAAAACTATGGAGTTTCAATAGGTGCAGATAGTTATGTTAATGGATATGGAAGTATTTCTCTTGGTGGAAGGGGAACAACCCTAAATGAAGATGGTGTTTTTCAAGTAAATTTACCAAGATTAAATTCTGGGACGATTGAACAACATTCTTTCAAGTTGTTGGATTATACGGGGATAATTCCAGCAGCTCGTCACGCTGCATTACCAACCGCTGATGGAACGTACACGTTAAAATTGACGATTTCTGGTGGAACACCAACTTTATCTTGGGTGGCTGATTAAGAGGTAGATGATGGATAAAGAGTGTTCAACAAAAGCATTGAATGAGCTTATTCAGTTGTATGGATTGGATAACTTGCCTTATAATATAAGGGAAGAAAGAGAACTAAACAGATGGAGGGAAATAATGGCACAACAAAGATATGAACAGGACGACCTGCCAGGATACTTGGACGCAGAAGCAAAGATCAGGGAATCAGATATACCAAACGAAGCTATCGAAAGAAGAAGAAGGGCGCTTGCCATGAGGTGGTTTGGATACTATAAGAAATCGAACGACCCAAACAAGCGCTTTGATATTATGCGGCAATATAACGCCATTGCTTCAATGAGAAGCAGATGAATCTTTCGGCTCAATAACAGTAATATCAAGATCAGCACGGAACACTGACTTGTGGCAATGCGGACACTCAAAACGGACAGAACCATCGGGAAGATAGATATAACAATCATCGTTATAGCACCACTGGAACACACGACCACACGAAGGACACTTCTCTGTCATTTTGGAAGAAAGAATTAATTGACCAACCATACTCACTTTCATTAGATACCTCCTTTCGCAAAAGCCTCTTGAACTTCCATGGCAATAAACGTAACCCAAGAAATGTCATCGGCGATCTCAAACACATCGGCCCAATTCTGTTCCGTCATCTCAGGATGGTAATCCTCATCAATAGAGGCATTTGGATAACCCTTGACGTCCTCCTTTGCCTTTTCAATAGCTTCTTCCCAGCACAGATCTTCATCCCTTGCATTGAAGTAATCATAAGAATCAGGATGGCGAAGCATATCCTCAAAATAATCATCGGCCAATTTCTTGACGGTCGACCACACAACTCTCTTTAATTTTAAATTGTCCATAAGAACTCCTTTCTGTTACGGACGCAAGCACTATTGCCTGCGAGCGTGGCTATTGTTCCATATGAAAAAGGAAATGTCAAGCAAAAAAAATGAAAAAAAGTGAAAAAAACGCTTGACTTTGCCATTATAAACAATATAATAGACTTGTATCGTGGCGAAAAAACCACGCAGAACAACTAGAAAAACAAGGAGAAAACAATGAATAACGTAAAAGTAAAATATCTGAAAGAAAAACTTCAAGAAGCTCTGGAAAGACTCGAGGAGTATGACGATGACGCAAAAGTCTGCTACCAATGCAACACCTACGGGATGTCAGGATGGGTATTGGAAATCCCACACAAAGGATTCGTAAATATCATGGACATCGAAGTCCAGGACGAAGATGAAGACGAGGAGGAATAACATGGAAACACAACAAATCCAAAAAATCACGGACGCCGAATACTTCGGAGTCAAAGCACTGAGCGCAAGCCAGATAAAACAATTCGACAAGGGTGCATACTGGTTCTGGAAGTCCAGCCCATACAACCCGGACAAAGAACCGGAGAAGGAAACGGACGCACTTGTGTTCGGAAAACTCTGCCACTGCTTATTGTTGGAGCCAGCGCACTTCAAAAACGAATACGCAATAGCCGACTTCGGTTCAACACGGAAGAACAAGAAGTACGAAGCGGCCAAAGCAGAAAATCCCGGAAAGATAGTCATCAACCAAGAAGAACTGGACAGGGCCATGAAGATGATCCAGAACGTAAAGGACCACAGGCTTGCCAGTATGATCCTAGATGGTGCCACCGCAGAAATGCCATTCATGTGGACGGACAAGGAAACAGGAATTCCCTGCAAGGCAAAACTGGACGCCATCAAGCGCACAAAGAACGGGATAGTGGTCATAGACTATAAAACCAGCTCGGACATAGAAGGACTTCTCAACTGGCCACAAAAGCTCCAGTATCCGCTTCAAGCTGAGTTCTACAGCCGAGCGGTGGAAGCGAAATACGGTGAACGCCCGTGCGAGTTCGTCTTCGTCATCCAAAGCAACAAAGAAGGGGAAGAAGACATCGTCTGCGTAGCCAACGTGGAATACGAAACGCAGGAATGCGCAAAGAGCATTGTGGACACCCATATCAGATCCATCCAGGAAAAGCTGAAGGACTGGGATGAAACGAAGGACAACACAATCTGGGCCGCATACCCGAACCGGGTCGAAATGCGGTATAGCAACTGGTTCATGGAAAGGGGGGAATAATGAGAAAGTCAAAGAACCAAATCAACAAAGAAATAATCGAAAGCCACGGGTTCACAGTGAAAAAACAGAAGGACGGATGGGACGTTCACTGCTACACGCCAGCGGGGGAAGACTGGTGGCTGTTCTTCAGGAAGCTGTCTGACATAAAGGAATACGGATACAGCTACGACCCGGAAGAAGACTTTGAAACGCTGTACGAAGCAGGGCGCCACGGACTCCGTGGTGTTCCTGGACAAGGGGAACTCATAAAGGATCAGCTCTGGAAACAAACAATACTAAGACAAATCGCAACCGAAATAGAAGATGAGGAGGACGAAGATGACTGAAAAAGTAATTGACCTGAACATCTGGATAATCCTGAATGAACAACACAAAGTCGTTTGGGCGTGGGAACACTTCGGTGGATCCTTCACAAAGGGACTGGCTCAGGCACTAATGCACGCCGACCCACAGAACACGAAAAAGATCCACGACACATGGCCAGAATACTGGGAAGAAGCCCTGGATCAATACGCAAAAGCTTACCCAGTACAAAATCAACCGTTGTAGGAGGTAAAATGAGATATTTAAGCGTATTTAATACAGACCAAGAAATACTAAAAGCACTTTCAGAAATTCACTTAAAAGGGAAATGGTACGATTTAGACTGTACGTATTCAAAGGGAATATTCTACGAAAACATAGAACGACCGAAATATGTGAGCGATCTATACCCACAACATGAATACTGCATAAAAGACGATTCCACAAAACTAAACTGTTTTATGGATTACTCTTTGAAAAGTATCGTGTTTGACCCACCTTTCTTGTTTAGAAATAGAAAAGCAGAAAACAACGACAAAATGTGCGCAAGATTCACTTACTTCAAATCATACGGAGATCTATTTGAAATGTACCGAGAAAGCCTTTTATGCTTCAAAAGAAAACTAGAAAAAGGTGGATATGTTTTCTTCAAATGCCAAGACATGACAGATGGAAAGTTTTACTGCACACATACAGACATCATAAATTTTGCAAAAGAAATAGGGTTTGAACTGAAAGACATAGCAATAAAAGTGTCCAAATCAAAGCTACAACGGGACGCAAAGCAACAAAACTGTGTGGCAAAAGTCCATAGTTATTGGCTAGTTTTTAAGAAAGGATGAAGAAAATGCTTGAAAATAAAAAATTTATGGAGTATTTTATAAGTGCGCTTATCCAACAAAGGATAGAAAAACAACGCAAACAAAGGGGGAGAAATGGCATGGGAAGACCTAGCAAGGGCTGTGCTTCAGCAGGCGCTGGACGATGCAATGTCAAAAAAGACGTCAAGATTCAGAAAGCACAAAAATCCAACGGAGCAAGAAAAAGTAGAAGCAATAAGGTTTCTAAGGGGGACACCATACTACGCAGAATGGCTTGAATACTGGTGCCAATGCAGTGGAATGGTCGAAAGTTCGGTCAGGGCGATAGGCCGAAAACTAAACGAAGAAAATAATAAAAAAAGTGCTTGACTTCGCCTCTAAAAATTACTATAATCGCCAGTGTGTTCAAAACAGAAAGGAGAAAAAATGACAGAAAACACAGAAAAAACACCCGGACAACTCGGGACATTCATTGAAAGAATCGAAAGACTCGAAGAAGAAAAGAGTAATCTCTTGGCCGACATCCGTGAGGTCTATGCAGAAGCAAAGGGACAAGGGTTTGACCCGAAGGTCATGCGCCAGGTCCTCCGGCTTCGCAAGATGGATCCAGCGGACCGTGCCGAAACAGAATTCTTACGGGACGAATATAAAAAACTCATTGGAATAGCAGAATAGGAGGAACCATGGCAAATGAAATCCAAAAAGCAGTAGAAGAACAGAACGATGTGATCTCTCTACAAAAAAGACAACTGGCCGCCCTCATTGAAGGTGGATTCATACCGAAGGGGTGTAGCAAGGAAGAAGCATTCGCAAGAGTCGTTGCCGGAGCCAGTATGGGAATGAAGCCCATCCAGGCAATCAACGGAATTGCAATGATAAACGGAAAGCCGACACTGCACTCTGACTCTATCCCATGCACTGTGATGGCGTCCGGACTCGTAAACGGTATGAAATACAAATTCACAGGGGAAGGTGACACACTCGCCTGCACGTTCTACGTCCGCCGGAAGGGAATAGAAGAATACCAGGAATGGACATACTCAATGGAAGACGCCAAGAAGGCAGGACTGTTGTCCAACCCAGTGTGGCAAAAGCACACGAAAAAGATGTTGTTCAACCGTGCCAGAACATGGTGCTTCCGGAACACGTTCCCTGACGTAATCGGAAACGTCTATACACCAGAAGAAATCGAGGATGTGGACTTCGAAGAAATCAAGAAGGACCAGAAGCCAATCCACGATGATAGCAACGCCCAGGAAGAATACAAAGCACTTCCTCTGAGCGAACCGCCAGCGCAGGAAGAACCAGCGCCGGAAATGAACGTTCCAAGCAAGGTAGATCTTGCCAATACAGAAATGGTCGATAAGATCCTGGAAGAAGAACCGTTCTAAAATCTAGAAAGTTGGGTGGTGGGCCGACAGGCCCATTACCTTTTTTGGAGAAAAGCCATGAAGATGATAGAAATCAAGGACGGAGCCAGGACGATATACAAGCACGTCCCGGACGACTGGACACCGGAAGATGAAAAGCACAAAGACATCACTGGGGACCTGACAACGTCCGAAAGAAGAACAATGGGATACACCGACATCCCGGAAGAAAAATGGAATAAGATATTTGGGAGGAAAAATGAGAAAACGGTACGCTGAGGACGGAGTCCAGATAGGAATCGTCCGATACCTGCGCCTGAACGGTTTCCTATGCACATCCCAGGGCGCTGGCCTAATAAAGTCCATGAGGACGCAATTGACAGCCAACCGGCTCGGATATCTTAAAGGAAGCCCGGACGTCATTGTGTGGATCCGAGGTGGGACGCTGAATATCGAATGCAAGGCACCGAAGGAAATGAAATACAGTATCAAGACAGGGAAGATGGTTGTGGCCAACGCAGGAGGGCGCCAAAGCGACACACAGAAAGAATTCCAGGAAAATATAGTAAAGATACCTGGACACCACTATATCATCGCCAAGGACGTTCTGGACGTGAAGAAATACATAGAAGCGAACGGAATACAGCCAGCATAAGAAAAGACGGGGAAATCTGAAAACCCCGTCTAGTTGCTTTCACCATTTTACAAGGAGATTGTATGAAAAATCCAAAAGCAAGGATAATTATACACCAAAACAGCCCATTTGTCAAGGGGAAAAAAAAAATGCATTTTCTTGAAAAAAGTGGTTGACTTTCCTGTCAAAGCGGTGTATTGGTGGAGTCGTGGCGATTGGGCCACGAGGAATGTCATAGAAGGGAGCGTAAAAAATGACACAATCAGAAGAACTAGAACGAATAACCAAAAAGAGGGTTGGTCGCACGATGGAAGCACTAGAGCTTGCCGGAAGTAGCGAAACCCTGAAATCTGCTGTCAAAAAACAGATATGGGAATTCAAGAAGGACATCGAACGCAATGTATTAGGAATGGAGAGTAAAGATGCAGTACCAGAAGAATATAAAAATCATAATTGATAAGCGGAAGCTGGATGTCCTTGAAAGACTTGGTTGCCCAGATGAAAAAATAATCTCATTGATAAAAACAGGAAAATTCAAACCAACGGGGGATCATCTCATAGATGAAACACTTGAATGCTTGGTTGATATAAGAGAATTTAAAAACTGGGGTGGAAACCACAATCCGACAGGCAAAAACCAATACACGAAGGAAGCAAAAAGAGGACAACTTGATGGTCAACTTGACCACCAAGATGACGGTCAACTTGACGGTCAAGATGCAGGTCAAGATGTAGATATAGATAAAGATAAAGATATAGATAAAGATATTATTAC
>Ga0247611_10006323_pt1 | contig 15252 bp, 16 predicted proteins | sample 177DNAGHGhighgp2_FD_192422 | JGI IMG/M metagenome (GOLD analysis project Ga0247611, IMG submission 192422) | Sheep rumen microbial communities from Palmerston North, Manawatu-Wanganui, New Zealand - 1770 DNA GHGhigh gp2 | ecosystem: Host-associated > Mammals > Digestive system > Stomach > Rumen...
CCCCGTACGGTATGGGCGAGCCATACCAGACAATACACTTCACTACGTTCAGGTATTGCACGGGGGGAATTGTAGCGTAGCGTATAGCAATTCGCCCTATGTATTACGTTAGTAATACATTATAGATCTATAGCTTAGATCTATAGCTTTTAACAAAAGAATTACAAAAGAAATATATAAAGAAAAGTAGATAAGAAAAGTGAAGTTGGTACTGTATAATATAGTAGCAGATAATAATCTGCTAAATTAATGTGAGAGTGCCATTTATTAATGTCTGGTAGAATCTCTGTCTGGCGAGTAGGACCGAAGAGGTACGCCGGGGGACTAATGACTTAAGTTAGACTGCCTCTAATAAAACAGGCCCCACAACTCACGAAATTTAAAAAGATAGCAATTTATACTCGCCAATGAAAAACGTGTCCCAGAACGCGCGTTTGGTGCCTTAAATCGCGAATTAACAATTAAATAACAGGAGATGAGACAAATGTCAGACGAAAAAACTAACGTAACGGGTACAGAAGTAGAAGATATGACACCAGACTACTTAGCCGCCATTAATGAGCTTAAACAAAACAGTGTCGACCGCTCAAAGTATGAAGAACTCAGAGCGGAGAATAAAAAGCTTCTAGACTCTATTGTCAACGGGACTGAGGTCGCTCTACCTGCTGCCGAGAAGAAGTCAATCGAAGAATTAAGAGCAAACTATCTTAAAGAAGATCAAAGTAATCTAGAATACATTACTAATGCTCTTGCTCTACGTGAAGCTTTGATAGCTGAAGGTAAACCTGATCCATTCCTTCCTATTGGTGAACAAATTCTTCCAACAGATGAAGACGTTGCTAAAGCTAACAATGTCGCCGCTGTATTACAAGAATGTGTTGATTATGCTGAAGGTGATAGTGCAATCTTTACCAATGAGTTACAAAGACGTCTCGTAGACGTAAAGATTAGATAATAAGGAGATTTTAAATTATGGCTGCATTTTCCGGTCAATTACGTAGCAACGAAATTTTCTCTGCATTATACAACATGATTATTTCTCAAGAAGTATTTGCAGATAACCTCGGTGCTCATCAAACATTAGTCGACAAAGCCCGTGTCGATGGTTCTTTATACGGCGATACAAAATTATACTACAGTACAGATGTTCTTAAATCTGCTCCTTGGGGCAATGATGCTGAAGCTGCTAACTTATTAGCTCTTCACAGACCAGAAGCTCCAAAGTGCCAAGCTATCCACTTAGATCAATTCAGACAAATCTGTTTAACAGTTGACAACTATCTTTCTAAGAGAGCTTGAGCTACTGAAGGTGCTTTCAGTTCATTCAATGGCGTTATGCTTGGTTGGATGAGAGAAACAAAGAGAGTCTATGATGGCACTTTATACAATGTCTTCATTGGAACTACAGAAGCTGAAGGCGAAGCTCAATTCAGAGAAATTGATTTAAGACCAACTTCTGAATTAACAGGTCTTGAAAAAGAAAAAATGGAAGCTATGCTTATCGCTCAAGGTCTTGCTGATTTATTTGTTGAAATGGGCGACTATAGCCGTGACTTCAATGACAATGGTTTCTTAAGAAGCTATGCTAAAGAAGGCATTAAAGTCGTTTGGAACAGCAAATTCATTAACAAGATTCGTAAAGTTGATTTACCAACTATTTTCCACAAAGATGGTTTAGTTGATAAATTCGAAGAAGATGTTCTTCCAGCTCGTTATTTCGGTGATGTTAATACTGATGCTATTCCAGCTGAAGCTGCTCAAGAAGGCGATACTTACAATGATGGTACATTCCGTTCCATGGTTGAAAAAGACTACACTGTTGATGGTGAAGTTGTTCACGTCTTCCCAGGTGATTTAATTCCTGCTGGTGTTGCTATTGCCGCTGGTGAAAGCTACGCAGCTAATGAAAAAATTATCTGCAAAGTCTTAGTTAAACTTCCTCCATATATGAGTGCTTTCGAAGTTGGTACTTCCTTCTTCAATCCAAAGAGCTTAACTGAGAATCATTACTTAACATTCGGTCACAACACAATCGAATACTTAGAAAATTACCCATTCATTACTGTTGTTGCTAACATATAATAGTAATTGAATAATTCCGGGGAGGGGTTCAGTCTCAGGCTCCTCCCCACTTTCTTTAGAAAAGGAGACATTTAAATGCAATTATTATTATTACATTACAATAATTACTTTAATAGAATAATTAAAAAAGAAAATACATTTGCAGATTATATAGCCGCAGATCCTGACTATAAATCTACAATTAATATAAATTTTGAACCTGGTGATGGTATTACAACATCACTTATTTTAGGTTGTGGACAAACTGATTTCTTATTTGCAAATGGTGAAGAGTATGATTACTTAGTTGCTAAAGAAGAAACTAAAACAGAGATTAATAGTAGATGGTTCATTGTTGAACAACATAGAACAAGAGATGGACAATACGAATTAATGCTCAAAAGAGACGTTATAGCAGACAATTATAACGAAGTAATTAGTTCACCTATATTTTTAGAAAAAGGCTTCATAAACGACGTTAATGACCCATTATTGTATAATTCTGAGGCTATGAACGTTAACCAAATTAAACAATTAGAAGTCCCATTAAAAGATGAAACAGAATGCGGTTGGGTTGTTGGCTATATTCCATCAGATGCTTTCCCAAAAGTAGAACCACAATATGATAGAGTAGAAAAAGATATTACAATGCCAATGAATGCTGATATTACAGTTAATGGCTTATCTAGTTGGTCTTATTGGAATTATTGCTCTAACAATCCTAATTATAAATTTATGGCTGATACAGCTGGTAAAAGAAAAGTTACAGTTAAAATAAGAAGTCAAAATATCTATGCAAATACTGGTAGATCTGCTAGATGCGATATGGTTACAGCAGATTATACATTCTACCCAAACAGCACAGATGCTGGTGTTTATGCACAACAAAACTCTGGCTATATTGAAACAACTGGTGGTCAATGGAACTGGCCACAATGGTATACAAGCTATGGCCCTGTTACATTACAACAAGGTGTAATTAGCGCCAGTGTTTGTAATAATATTTTCAATTCAGTTAGAAATAACAGTGCTTTTAATACAGCTTTAAATACAATTTTAGGTTCTGAAATAGTTATCGGTGATACTTCTGCTTTAAGAAGATTACAAGATAAAATTATTTTAGACTCTTCAACTAATACATATTATAGAATTAGTATTATTACAACATCTGAAGGTAATCCAATTACAGTTACTTCTTCAACAACTGGTGGACAAACTGCCTTAGATGCTTTAAATAGTGCTATGACAAGACCAACTAACTTAAATGGTGCTTATGCTACATTTACAGCTAGCAACTCAAGTACAAGTTATGCTATTCAATTAACTAATGTTGGTATTTCTGTCTACGTAGATTTAAATTCTGATAGAGCTCATTTAAACGACGCTCCATATGATATGTTCTGTATTCCATTTAGTGATACATTACAATTAAAATATAGTTCAACTACATTTACTTGTAGTAAAAACATTGCTTTAGGTATTGCTACAGAAATCGCTAAAGACTTAGGTTCTGGAACAGTTTATGATGTTCAATTATTACCATACTGTCCAAACAGAACATTAGTTATCGGTTCGAGCTCACCATCAACCGTTTTAGACTTAGGTGGTATAAAATATGACTTAATTAAAGAAAGTGCCACAAATACTGCAAAAAGCGCAGTTATTTGGTGCACAGAGTCAACATTCCAAGTTCCAATTTCTACGCAAGATACTATTGTGTCATTTAGTCCAACAACTGACTCTCCAACTAGAATTAATACTGAAACTTATTACATAATTCCAAATGCTTTAACTTCAACTAGTTTTAGAAGAGCTATTATGACTACAAGTAATAACGATATTCTTGTATATAAAGTAGATAAAGCTACAAATAATGTTATTGAGTCTGGATGATACAATACAATTGAATTGCTTTCAACAGAAGCTTTAAGAATATATACAAATGGAAGATCTCAATACCCAGAGATTAATACAACATTTAGTGAATATGCAAATGCTAATTACTATTATGCATTCTGGCTTAAGAACGTTGGTTATGGTGGACAATATACTAATGAATTTGCAGCTCAAATGAAATTAACAGATGCTCATGGTATATTAAACCCAGGTAATACAGTATTAAGCAGAAAGCTTGCTAATGAATGTGATGTTGTTAGATTAGTATCTCAAAACTATAGTGCTATCTTTGAATTCAGCCCAGCTAAATCAGGTGGTGTTGATGGATTCTTAGCAGACTGCACATACAAACCTTGGTCTCCATATATTCATATCTTACCAAGATTAAAAGGTTTATATGGTGAAAACTTTGTAGCTATTGATGACGCTCGTGGTCTTATCTGCGGTGGTGATATGTCGCTTCCACAATTAAGCAATGAATGGGCTAACTATCAATTACAAAACAAGACTTACCAAGAAATGTTTGATAGACAAATTAAGAATATTGATGTTCAAAACGAAGTTGGTAAAATGAATGTTATTGCTCAAGCTATTGGTGCTCCAATTTCTGGTGGTGCTGCAGGTGCTGCTGCTGGTGCTAAAATCGGTGGTGGTTATGGTGCTATTGCAGGTGCTGCTGTTGGTGCAGTTGGTGGAGGCATTACAGGTGGACTTGACGCTGCTAACCAAATCCGTTTAATGGAAGAAAATAAGCAGTATGCAATTGATATGTATGGATACAACTTACAAAATATCCAAGCTATTCCAACATCATTAACTAAAACAAGTGCATTAACTTATAACACTCGTGTATGGCCATTTATTGAATACTATACATGTACAGATGCAGAAAGAAATGCACTTAGAGATAAACTTAAATACAATGGTATGACTGTTATGAAGATTGGTAAACTTAATGATTACTTATTAGGTCAAGACAACTTCTATAAAGGTCAATTAATCAGATTATCAGATATTAAAGTAGATGGTCATATGGCCTTTGAAATATATAACGAATTAAATAAAGGAGTATACTTATAATGGGAGCAATAAATAGTGCATTTAATCAAGCTGCGGGCGCTGTTGCTGCAGCTGCAACTCTTGTTAAAGGTTCAAAAGAACATGACATTGAACAAGCTCTTCTTGGTAAAGAACAATCTCATGAAGCTGATGCCGCTATTAAAGAACTTCAAGATCAATTAAGCGACAAAAAGAATGAATGAGGTGAAGCAGAAGGTGATTTAGCTATTTTAGAGGCTAAGAAACCAGGTGGTAAAGGAAATACCAAAGCTGCATTAGAAGAAAAAAGAAAAGCAAAAATGTCTGAAATTGAAGCTGCTCAACGTGCTTTTGATGAGCTACAAGATAGAATTGAAGCTAAAAAAGCAATGAAAAGCAGAGCAGAAGCAATGATGAATAGAGCTAATAAATGAGGAGGACTCAAATAATGGCTAAACCAAATTTACCTGATATTGCTACATTATGGCAAGCTGGAATTGATCCAAAAACAGGATTACCAATTAAGCTCATGAGTGGTAGCAAATGTGTATTAAAAGAAGATGTAAAGAAATTCTTACGTCTTATCGACGAACAAGATGCTGTTAATAGATATGTTTGGTATAACTTACCAGCTAATATAACCAGCCAAGAGCTTGAGCGTATGCTATATTACAAGGGACAGCTATGCTTCTTCTACGATAAAGACTTAGAAGAATTCTATTTCATGCCCTATGCCTTAGATGGAACAATTGACTTCTATGGCCGTTACAATACTATTCACCCAGTTCCAATGACTTCTGGAACAGAAGATAAGGGAAGTAAAGCTCAAGCTCAATATTTGGCTGAAAAGAAATTAAAATGTGTTTATGGTATAGATTTAGAAGGTAAACAAGATATATTTAAATCAACAGTCTTACTTCATGACTATACTAAACAATTAGCTCAAACAATTCAACCAAGAGTTACAGTTAATGATCCATTACTCGATGTTATGGCTGAATGCGTTCCATTTATGAGAACTGCATTAATCAGCTCTACAGGTATTAATGGTATCAGAGTTAATGATGCTGACCAACAACAAAATGTTTTAGATGCTGGTCGTTCAGTAGAACATGCTGCATTAACTGGTAATCCATGGGTTCCAATTGTTGGTAATATTGAATTCCAAGAATTAACTAATGGACAACTCGGTAAATCAGAAGAATATATGTTAGCAATGCAAAGTTTAGATAACTTAAGATTATCTGGCTATGGTATTGATAACGGTGGCTTATTTGAAAAGAAAGCACATGAATTACAATCTGAAGCTGATTTAAATGGTGGTCCAGTTGGATTAGTATTACAAGACGGTTTATCAATCAGACAAAATTTCTGTAATATAGTTAATAGCATTTGAGGCATTGGTATTTGGTGCGAACCTGCACAAAATGTTAGTGGCACTGATACTGATGGTGATGGCGTTGTTTATGATAGAAATATTGAAGGACAAAGTTCTGGTATAGAAAACTCTGACGGAGGTAACGAAAATGAGTAATATGATTCCAAGATACGATACTAAATTAATGACAGAAGTTTGGGATAATGTCAATGACTTCTGCTATGACTATCAACATGTTGGTATTCCTAAAACTATTAGTGTAGAAAATGCTGCAACATTATATTACTTGCTTTATGCTCGTTATGGCAATACGCCAATTGCTAATTACGATGTAAATCAATGGAAATATAAAATGTTCTCCGTTATCTTCCAATATGGTCCAACATGAGAAAAGAGACTATCTGTTCAACAAACTTTGAGAGATATGCAAATAGCTGACTTATTAGATAATGGTTCAATACGTGAACTTTATGAGTCAGATGAAACTGGAACAAGCACAGGAAACTACAGCAATTCTACAACAACTGAATCAACTGGTGGAACTACTTCAACAGGAACTGTCAATGTCAAAACTGATAATGACGTTGAAGATATTAAAAACCATGCTTTCAATCCTGGAACTGCTCCTGCTCAAGATGCATATTCTCCATTAAATTATATTAATGAACAACATGCTAATAAGAATGTTTTAGATGGTGAACAATTAACCACTAACAACTTAGCAGGAAGTTCAAATAGCTCTGCTGAAGGGTCTGAAAGCGGAGAAAACAGTGGTAATAGTACAAGAGCATTAGACTCTACAAGAAATACTACTATGTCTGCTGGTAAACTAAAAGCTTATGAAAAGCTCTTAGAATTGCTAAATTCTGATGTGACAGGCGAATTTATTAGTAAGTTCAAAATTTGCTTTAAACAATTCGTTATGCCAGAAAGAACTTGGATTTACGTTACTGAGGAGGACGAAGACTAATGGTACCTGATGACAAAATGATGATGGGTATTATAGGAACTGCAGTTTCTGCTACAGGAGCTGGTCTCTCAGTAACAGAATTACAAGCTATTATATCAATCATAGTAACTATCGCTGGCTTTGTAATTTCAGTCTTAATTCCACTAATTATTAAGTTAGTTAAAAAGATTAAAGAAGCAAGAGCTGACGGTAAAATAACAAAAGAGGAAGTTGACGACATCACCTCTACAGTAAAAGAAATCGTCGATGAATCTTCTAAAGTTGTAGAAGAAGTATCTCATAAAGAGAAGGAGAAAGAATAATGTTAAATTTCGGAAACAAAGAATTCAGAAATCTTCAAGAACAAGTATTGAAGAACATGGATGACATTAGCTCTATTAGTGAGTTAATTGAATTAGCTAAACAAGTCGGCATTAGAGTCGATGGCGTATTAGCAAGTGAAGAAGACTTACCAGCAGAACCTGAACAAGGTGATACATATGCTGTTGGTGATGTAGCTCCATTTGAATTATACTCATATGATGGAACCGATTGGGTTGACTTTGGTAAATTCCCATTAGCCGGACCTAAAGGTGATAAGGGTGACAAAGGTGATCAAGGTATTACTGGTCCACAAGGACCTAGAGGTATTCAAGGACCTAAAGGTGATACTGGTGCTACTGGTGCTCAAGGACCTAGAGGTTTACAAGGTGAAAAAGGTGCCAAAGGTGATAAAGGCCCAAAAGGTGATACAGGTGCTGAAGGTCCTCAAGGTCCAAGAGGATTCCAAGGCGAGCAAGGTATTCAAGGTGAACAGGGCGAACCTGGTTATATTGGTACATTCGTTCCTAGTGCTTCTGATGTTACCGAAGTTGGTCAAGCTTATGTTGATAGTGAAGGACATTTACAAGTCTGCACAAGTTTAGAACCATTAACTTTCTCCGATGCTGGTTCAATTAAAGGACCACAAGGTGAACAAGGTATTCAAGGTTTACAAGGTGAAAGAGGTCCTAAAGGCGAAACTGGTGAAAGAGGTCCTCAAGGTTTAACAGGTCCTAGAGGCCAAAGAGGTTTAACTGGTGAACAAGGCCCACGTGGTGAAACTGGTCCTCAAGGTGAAACTGGTCCAAGAGGTCCACAAGGTCCTCAAGGCCCACAAGGTGAACCAGGACAAGATGCTTCAGGCACTCCAGATGATATTACAGTTGAATTAACAGAAGATGATTTACTTAGACTTAAATCAGAAATTGAAGTAGAACCAAGATATTTTGAAGGTCTTACTATTAAATCTACTGATACTAATACTACAAATAAATCTACTATTAAGCCAACTGAAATTGTAGTTGCTAAGGTCAGCAATATTACAAGTAAGGAAGACCCAATTGCAAGAATTAATACTTCAAAACTAAAAATTGTTAGTGGCACAGAAGCAAATCCTATATCAATATTATCTGCTGGTACTACTTCTTCTACACCACATGACTATTATGGAGATAATTGGGGTGATAATACTACTGACATTAGTTCAGACATGCAGAAGGCTGGTGGCAAATCAATATTATTAGGTGGTGATAGCTTATTAGATGAATCAGATAAATATCACAGATTAGTTGGTATCTCTACTAAAGGTATTCATGTTAACAGAAAACCTGCTGGTGATGTTGCTTTAAGCGTTACTTATGCTTATCCAGAAGATACTCAAAGTGGTACATTATTAACAAATAACTCTTTAAAAACTATTAACAATACTTCTATTGTTGGTAGTGGTGATATGGCACTTCAACAAACATTAGTTAGTGGCACTAATATTAAAACTATTAATAATACTTCATTATTAGGATCTGGCAATATTGAAATTGACTCAGGCGCCAATCCAGATAATAAAACAATTTTATTAAATAGTAATGATAAATTAGAGACTGCAGTTGGTGGTGGTATTAATAATTCAAGTATTTCAAATGCATTATTTAATGAAAATGATTTCTCATACTTTAATCAATGGAATGGTGAAAGCTATTCACAAGTATACTTTAGATTCCAAAATCATTTTGTAACAGTATTAAAAGCAAATATGTCAGAAGGAACTACAGTCTATATTGATTTAAGTGGCTGAACTCCATATAGTTCATCTATACAACTTAAATATTTAAAATTTAAGTTAAAAAATATATATGAATCTTATATAAAATTATCTGATATTGTACTTACTGTAATTTATAATGGTAATGAATTAAATAATCCATATGGTAGCGATTATGAATTATATACTCAAGGTGGAGCTAGAACTATTAATTTCTTCTGCGCCATTGGTCCAATATTTGACCAACATAATAAATATGTAGATTGGATTATATCTTCAGAAACTGATTTAGTAACTGGTAAAGTTTATGAACCTATTGATTATAATTTCATACAACCATTATTCCCAGATTTCACTCTTACAAATGGTAAATTAAAATATAACCCAAGTATTAACAGTAGACTTTTACAATATAGCTCTACAACTGGAACATTTAGTTTATTTACTACTGATAATCCAACTGGATTTCTTAATTCAAGTAATACCTTAACTAGTAGTATATTAAAAGTAAAAGCATATAGAAAAGATATTGATTTAAGTGAGTGGACTTTAAAATCTGATACTAGATATACATTAAATACTCCAGATCCAGTATTTATAAATTCTATTTTAGATCAATTAATTGATAATCCTGACGTCCAAGCTAATGCAATAAGAACAAATGTAAGTTATTCTACTAATGTAGGTAGTTGACAAGAAACATTATGATATGTAAAATCTACAGAAGTAATTAATAGTATTACTTATGATACTTATACATATCGTCTTGGAAATCCATCATCTCAATTATTTTCTGTTTGTAAGAAAGTAAATCAAACAGACCCAACAGATGTTTTATATGAAGAAATTGCTTATCTTCCAAGTAATATAACTTATTTCTCAATTCAAGATGTATTTATTCCAAATTATATTGCACCACTTCCATATACTGCAATTCCAATTGATAATAATACAATTACAGTTAATTCAGATGGTAAGTTAACAGCTGCTGGTGGTTCAACTCCAAGCAATATGGTCACTACTGATACTGCTCAAACTATTACTGGTGCTAAAACATTTACTGGTGAAGCTACTGGTGTTCCTGCTCCTATTATACTTGATGCAGTTAATAGTACTAACCTTCCTAAAACTATTGCTATTGTAGGTACTAACTCTGGATCTAGCTATGGTGATGCACAATTATTATTAGGTTTAAAATATAGTGGTAACTCTTTTATAGGTGATGGCTTATATATTCAAAGAAGTACAGATGTACCAGGAACATCAAGTTCAATGACCATTTTGCGCGGTGGTGTTAATGGCTCTACTTACAGTGGTTTAGGCGATAAACAGCATCCATTCTATAGATTATCATTAAGATCAGATGGTGGTATTGCAAATATTGTAAATTCTTCAACAGTTTATACTCAAAGTCTTCCAAAACAAGATGGCGAAATTCCTGCAGCTTCCGCTCCAACTGCTGATGGAACATATACATTAAAATGCACAGTATCTAATGGTAGCGTTACATATAGCTGGGTATTAGATGCTTAAAACAAGCTCATAGAGACACGAAAAAAAGACGGGTAGTAAAATACTCGCCTTTTTATTTTTCGTCAATCCTGGAGTCTTTATTTCTTAATTAACTCCATATTTTTACGCCATAGTGATTGTGTAAGAATATCTTTGTATCTAAATGCTCTAACATCTTCTTGTTCTATAATACTATCTCTAAGCGTTGGAACAAATGTATCATCAATATATCTTTTCATTGCAATACTAGGTTTCTTTTCACCATTATATGGACAAATTATATTGCCTTCCCAAATAGTAAACCAGTCAGTTTGGTCTTTACTATATTTAACTATCATAGTTGGCTTAGTTAATCTGCCTTTATATAATAACTTTAAGTCTCTAACAACTTTATTAGTGAAGTTGCCTGTACCTGTATCAATCTCATTAGCTAATGCTTTTTTACGTCTTTCATCATAAGCTTTATTGTTTGGAATATAGTCTACAACGCAGTGCTTACGTTTTAATTTATAGACGCCAAACTCAATTGGAATGAATCCAAACATAGCCATAAGTTCAGGACAATCTTCAGTATTATTTAACATCATGAATACTTTAACATTATCTCTTTCACTACGAACAATATTTTCTATTTGCATTTTAAGATTATAAACAACATCGAATGTTTTACGTTGACCTTTTTCTAATGCAACTTCATCAATAATAATATTTACACCTTTGAAAGTGCTTGCATCAAATATAGCTGCACCTTTATTGTTATACGCATTAGAAAGGCCATATACGCGACATAATAATAGTTTACCTATAAATATACTATCACCTTTAACTTTGACGTCCTGGAGGCCATATTTACGCACTAATAATGGTTCGAACATCTTAGCTGCATTATTCATTAACATATTCTTAATAGCAATGTCATTAAGTCTCATCCAATAGAATGGAACATGATATAATTTACTCTTAGGATTAAAGAAACAATTTAATACATAATCTTGAACTGAAAATGTTTTACCACGTTCACGAGCACCAGCCATAATGAACCAGTTAGCCCATTGATTACCTAATAGAGCTCTAATAGTATACCACTCTTTAGCATCATATAATTGTTGTTTACGTTGTTTATCATTACCGAGCTCACTTAGTTTCTTTTTAAAAGTATTAATAGAAATATCTTTCAAATTCTTCTCTCGCATCGTCATAACTTAATCCTTGTGCTTGCATTTCAGCTACGAAATCTTCAAAGATTTTTTCTCTATCTGCTTTATCTCTAATATCGCCTAATGCTTTGCCATATAAGTCTTTATATCTTTTTTCAAATGTTCTATCAACATATTCTTGACTCATAGCAATTGATCTTGCTCTATTAGTTTTAATGCCAGCTCTTTTAGCTAATTCATACATTTCTTCAAACTCTTTTTTGGTGAGTTTTGGTCTAAATCAGCCTGCTTTTTTACCTTTGGTATATTTTTCATACCAATACTCATATGTTTCATATGGTGTTCTTGCTTTAGCTCTTACGCCTTTGTTTTTACTGCCTAATTTTCTACCCATTTATAATATCTCCTACTCTAACTTTACAGCTTAATTTATCTAAATCACTAAATTCAAAGTCTTGATCTTCATCAATGAATTTTCCATCTAGTAAATCATAGCCACTATGTTTAAACTTAATACAGTGATTATCTTTTCTAGCACAATATAAGTTTTGACCTTTCATTAAGAAATCTGCATTAACAAATTCTTGACTAAACTTGCCTAACTCATCTTTATCTTGGCCATAAATCTTATCACCTAAATATATTATACCATCTACGCAAATATGTAATATACTAAATAGTGGAATAATATTATCAATTTCTTCTAATTTATTTAGAATCTTTTGATTACCTCTTGCAATAGCAACTGCGACTATATGTGCTAATTGATAACTACCATGGTCTTCATATGACATAATACGTTTTTCATCTTTATCTTTACTGTGCCAACAACCAATAGTCTTATTCATTATTAATTTTGCAATTTTATACTCTTCAGTATCTTTTTCACATTGTTTCTTATTATTATAGAAATAATCCCATGTTGAGTCCATAGTATAATCACTGGCTTGCATTAATATAGTCTCATCTTCATCATCTTTTAATTGTCTTAAGCAATATCTTTCACCGCTTAATCTAAATAAATAACTCATTAATGGATGACTTAACCAATTGTGAGTATCTAATTCATTATAGATAGCTATATGACCACTCGCATAAAATGCAAATGGAAATTCTTTATTTGGTTTAACTCTACCTTTAACTCTTACTGCTTTGTGCATATCAGGTAATAAACCTAAACAACCACTTGGGTATTGTGAGCTTGCATCAATACTGCTGGCCTTAACTATTTTATTTAAGTATCTTTCATTAACAAAATAAAATTGCTTTGGAATACATCTCTTTAATGTTTTATCGACAAAACCAAATGCTTTTCTTAATGTTAAACCATTTAATTCAACAAACTTCTTTTCAAATAGTCTATCAGCTCTACCAATTTCACTTTTTTCATTTTTAGTAGTGTCCATAGCATTATTAGAAAAGATATAATATTTGCCATCTTTAAACATATAAAGCTCATAATAATCACCATGCTTCTCTAAACCATAGTGTAATTCGTCAAATTCAGCCCTTTTCGTCTTCGTAGTCGCGAGTTTTCTAGTAGCCTTAGTATTTTTTATTAACTCAACCATTTCGTCGTTCTGGAGAGTTATTTTAGTAGCTTCTTTTTTCCAACTAATACTTGTTATTCTCTTATACATAATGTTCATTGTCTCATTTTCTCAAAAAATATCTCATTAGTTTCTAAATTTTTAATTAGTAAACCATTTTTTGTTTTTCTTAATACTATAAATTCAGTATCATCATCTGCAGCGTAAAAATGATCGCCATTATTTGAATATTTATAAAATACATTATCTATCATATTTGTGCTCTTTAGTATGTCCTCATTGATTAGTTCAGGCGTCTGGGTTATCTTCATATCTTTTAGCTAAGTTCTCTTCAACTGTTAATAATTGTAAGTTATTAGGGTTATTATTAAAAGAATCATTATCAATATGATCAACCACATAACCATCTGGAATATCACCCTTGTGCCATACATATACTAATCTGCTTAGTGGTATATTATAGACTTTTTGTTTAGCACAAAATGTAACTTTTGGGTAATATTTATTTGGTCTATATTTGTGCTTACCACATGCTAATGTTACACTAATAGTCTTATATTCTTTAATACCACTATTATTTTTGTACCAATATCTTAGTACACTTCAACCGCCTTCTAAATCGGCTTTTACATCGATAATACCCATATCGACTAATTCTTGCTTTGTTAAACCTTTACAATACATTATTTGTCTCCTTTAATGCTTCTTTAATATAGTTATATATTTCTGTTTGATTAATTATTAAGTCATATGACCCATTATCACCATCAAACATATAAACTTTATCAATTATACTTTGTTTAAGATTATTTAATGCTTCTTCTAAAGTTATTTTCTTTAAGTTTGGTAATACTGGTAATTCACATTTTTTCATATTATTTCTCCTTACATTAAATTTAGCATATTTTTTTAATACAATTATTAAATTATTTAATGCTTATTATATTATACAATAAAAAGAGGATTATTTGTCCTCTTTTAAATATAAATCACAAACATCACATAATATCAATGCTAAGTTTGCTAATATATGTGATAAGTCAATTACATCAACTTCTACTGATCCAGTTCTATTACCTTCACTACCATAATAACAATTAGAACCATCAGTCCATACTATATATAAATAGTCTCTTTTATTATTTGGGTTTGCTTTGTGGAATACTTTAATTCCATTGTTAACTAATTTCATTAGTCTTTCAGTGTCTTGTGTCATCTTATTTTCCTCCTTATTTATTTGCTTCTTTTAACTCTTTTAACTTTTTAGTATAAATATTAAACCATTCATTAATTAATGCCACTTCGATTGGTTTGGCCCACTCAATATTAGCTTTTTCAATGATTTGTCTTTCAATCTCATTGAATTGTGAATAAGCAAATTGTCTTGCTTCCTCGATTAGTTCATTCATTTGTCTCATAATTTAATTCCTTTAGTGTTATAGACTTTATCTTTGTCTCTCTATTATATTATACAATAAATTATTTGATATTTAATAAAAAAACTAAAAAAAGATCAAAAAACTTATCAACTTTAACTTATACATAACATTAATACTAATTACTTATGGCCCCGTGCAATACTCGAACGAAGTGAGATGTATTGTCTGGCATGCCTCGCACGCCGTACGGGG
>Ga0247611_10006326_pt1 | contig 15248 bp, 10 predicted proteins | sample 177DNAGHGhighgp2_FD_192422 | JGI IMG/M metagenome (GOLD analysis project Ga0247611, IMG submission 192422) | Sheep rumen microbial communities from Palmerston North, Manawatu-Wanganui, New Zealand - 1770 DNA GHGhigh gp2 | ecosystem: Host-associated > Mammals > Digestive system > Stomach > Rumen...
CACCGCCAGCACATCATTTGCCAATTCTACGTCTGTTCTTTCTTGTGCATCAAGCCCATATTGACGACCAATTTTGCGCCCGATGCCCGTTTTAATTCCCAAATCTATCTGTTCTAGATTCAAATCCGCAACATTTGCAAGATTCATTGTTTGCTTAATAATTGCTGGAACAGATTTGTTTGCTTGATTATATACATAATTAGCACCAAAACTCAATAACTTTTCGCCAGAACCTGATGCCCTTTCAACATTAGACACCGATTCGGCAACATCGCCAACAAGTGGTGTAGCACCAACGACCCCAGATATTCCTAATCCTTTATTGGTTTTTAATGCTGCAAGGAATCTTATAGGGGTTTCCATAGCACCAAACAAATCAAGTTTGAACCATGCTTTACCCCCAAAATTTATAGAATCATACGGTTTTGTTGGGTCATATTTCTTGCCCGATTCATACTCTGGTTCATAATCTTTAAGTAATGCGGCGGCAACCAAAGCGGCAACGAAATATATAGCACCTAACGCATCTTGTGTGTTCCAATCAAGTTTTAATTTGCTATCTAAACCAGTAATATGTGCAATCGTTTTTACAAAACCAATAGGCGAACGAACGCCTAACTCTACGATATTTGCAGGTGTTTTTAAGAACGGCGCAAGCATAGTTCCAAAGCCTGCTTTACCTGTTGGGTCTGTCAATTTATTGATTTCAGTGCGCACTTTCTGCAACATACCAGATAATTTACCGTTTTGAGTAAATGTGGCGATATTACCCATTAAAACCGCCTGTTGTCTGGCCTGTTCGCCTTCGCTACCCGCTTCCTGATTTAATTTACAATATTCTTGGAATAATTCATTAGCGGTTTTTCCAGATGTCTTTGCGTTTTTAGTAGCAATATGCGCCAAGGTTGATAAATATACCTTCGCACGGAACAATAAATCTTCTCTGCCTAGCCACATACGAGTATCAAGATTTTGTAAAAACTTATTTTTCGCCACATCTATCTTTTCACCGTGTAGCAACGATGGTGTTGCTGGGTTTACCATCTGCGAAATATCAAGTTGAGTTGAGTTATAAATTGCCCAAATACGTTCCGATTCGGCTTTTATCAATTTACTATCTACTTTGCTCTTTCCGTATTGCACAAACAAAGAACTTTGAACCAAACCTAGATTCACCGTATTTGATGCCAAATTGCTTGCGTGTGTGTTTAGGTTGGTCAACATAGCGAACGGTTGCCACGAACCAACAATCTTTCTAAAACCGCGATTAAACTTTGAAATCTGGTTATCTAACACAGTGTCATCTAACGAATCGGTATACGCTTGCCACTCCCTTAAAATCTGTGCCGCCGAAACCTTTTCTTTTATGTCTGTGCTATCTAATTGTGTCCGTGCAACTTGTGCTTTTTCGGACAATGTAATCAATTTAGACATTGCTTGTGGGTCAGATTCAGGGTTTGCTTTAAGCATTTTCTTGATTTCTTTATCTGCCCATTTTAAGAAATCTGCCTTATTTTGCCGTCTTACTTTCTGGCCCAGATTGTTTTCTTGGAATAACATACGCGCATCACCCGTGCCACCGGCGAACTTGATTTCTGCTTCTCTGATCATAGAATCAATCAAGTTGTTGCGTTCTTTACTGCCCGGTTCTGTTGCCAAGATAGCATCTGCTTTTGATTGTATAAACTTTTGAATATCTTGGTTGAATTTAGTGATAGCACCACGATTTGAACCCGCATACTTTGCTGCTGCTTTTGCTTCCATCGCACGATTCAAACGGGAATACCCATCAAGATAGTATCTGACCTGAATATCATTGTTCAAACCACCTGTTTTACCTGCCAAGGACATTGTTCTAGCCAAGTTATCATACAAAGTAGAATATTCTTGTGAACCTTTCTGATAGTTATTCATAACTTGACGAATCAAGATACCACGTTCGATACCGCTGTCGTTTTCAACAAGTTCAGGGTCGCCAAATGCGATTTCTTCTGCGTGTTCTTTGTTCTTTTCAATATATTTCTGTGCTTCTTCAATCATTTCAGCACGTGTATTTGTGCCACGACCTATACGCAAAAAGGATTTTTTCTTTTGCTGTGGTTCAACAACTGGTTCTGGTGTAGTGATATTACGAGCAACATCAGTATTATAGCCAGTTATTGCCGCCTGTGTATCTGTTGCGGTGTTTTGCATACCGATATTATGCATTTCATCGTCAACTTTGGTCTGGTCGTTAACGGCTTTCTGCTGGTCGTTTTCGCGTAATTTCATAATTTCAGGTGTGCTTGGCACCGTTTCGCCATTTTTATCAGTAAAGTTTTCGTTTTGAATATCTAATGGACTTGAACCCAACCCCGGTAATCCAGAGTTAGAATACCAAGCATTAAAGAAATCAGCAGATTGTTTATCTAATAATGGGTAATGGAACGCACCATCTTGACCTTTATAGCGAATATCTATCACAGATTTATACTTTTCAGGCACCCAGTTTAAGTATGCCAGTGTAGGTAATTCGGCACCGTCTGGGGCTTTCTGCAACCCAAACACCACATTTTCAACCATACGAGCAAACTTTTCTTGTTGTTCTACTGTCAAAGATGTTTGATTTTCTTCTACGCCCAAGATAGCGAACAGATTATTTGCCTGTTCTACAAATTCAGGTGTCCAATCGTTATATGTTCTTGCTCTTTTGAATATATCGTCTAACCAGAAATGAGCCATTTCGTGTGGTAAAGTTCCTGTATTGAAATCTCTACCTATGATAATAACCTGTAATTCGGGGTCGTAAGCACCTTGTTTCTTTGTGCCTTGCAGATAAATATTCCCTGTATCAGAACTGTATGTTCCACGGTTATCAGTGGATTTGATTTGATTTGGTTCAAATGCAACATAAGTAATCGGTTCGGTTTCTAAAATATCTGTTTGGTCTTTTATAATTCCATCTTTGCCCGATTGTTTCATTTTTTCTATATCAGGAAAGATTTTAGCATTTGTTTCTGGGTTTTCTATTTTTAGATAGACGGGCATAATGTTTTTTCCAAACCATTTTGCTTTATCTTGTTGGTTTGTAAAATAAAAGCCATTACCTAACAAATTACTTCTTTTTGGTGTTATGTTTTTATCAAATGTATCAAACTCGGCATCTGTTCCGTGATACACAACAAGTGGTCTGCCTTGTTCGTCAACAACCTTTGAATCGCCAAACCACTTATAGAAATTACGCAGGGCTTCCGCTGATTTTGCTATGCGTTCGCCGTTTGAATTATAAACTGTGCGTTCTTTGCCATCTACTTCTATTGTTTCGCCATCATAAGCAGGGTAAATATCGTCAAGACGGGCGTTTTCGTTTGCTAAATCCATTTGTTCTTGGAATAATGTCAACTGTTCTGGTTTTGATACTGATTCCTTAGACAGCATAACCGCACGCATATTTGGGTCTGTTGCGACATCTCCATCAAAAGCAGAATCAAACATTTTTAAGCATTGAGAATACAAGTCGTTTTTATCAAATGTTCCTGATTCAAATTTACCGTCTTGTTTGTTTGTATTTGCCTTGTCCATAAAGTTATTAAGGAAAGTGGTAATATCTTCCGTAGAACCGAAATTAAACGCATACAGCAACGCATTTTGACCGAATATATCGGTTGTAGATGGGTTAGATACAAATTCAGCAAAATTGGGTTTATTTGCTATTTGAACCAACCTTTCTAATGCACCTTTTATATCTGACCGAAAATCTATGTCTGGGTTATCTTTTGCGAACTGATACACATTATCTATCACATTGTTGATACCAGACACAACCTTTGTGCCTGTGCTACCGATTTCAGTTAACGATTCAAATAAATTAGTATTTCCTTTACACAACCACATAAGTTTAGAATCGTTGTGTCTGCGTTTTACAGCGAGCATATCGGGTTGACCGTTTGGCAATGTTAAGCCCTGACGATTCGCTTCTGGTATCTTATTATAGAAATCCATAACGTCTTTTGACTTTTTCAGGGTTTTAACATCTTGTTTTGCCAAGTTAGAACGGTCTTTTAATTCCTGCGACCGGGCTTGTTGCTGTGCCTGTTCTTTGTAGTTAATTCTGTCTAACAAGTTTTGTAGAACTGCAATCTGTGTGTTTAACTGTGATTTTCTTGCTGGGTCGCCTGCACCAGTTTTAGCCAAATCTGTTAATCTTTTCTTTTCGGCTTTCTTTTCTTTTATGGTGTTTTGAATCTCTGCCTTTGTGCCTAAATTTTGTGGTCTAAGATACAAAACATTATCGATAGATTCAATTTCGGCCAAATCTAACACATCGCTAACAGGAACTTTGTTGATTTTCGCCTGTCTTAATACCTGAAACGCAATATCTGTTGCCGTGGCCTTTGCGTATTCATGAATATCATACGGTTGATTGGTTTTTGGGTCTATCTGTGTTGATTGCCACCCTGCGGCATTTAATGCAGATTCTACTTTACCAACCAAACTATCAAATGCGCCACCAAAATGGTCTTGTAATGCAACCACAGTAGACGCTTCTTTTTCAGTTTGTGAAGCAGCATCATCAATTATATTTGTTGCAAGATTCTTAGCGACATCTGGGTCAAGGCCATAGGTTTCTGATAATCTTTTCGCTAACCTGCGGCGATGGAACATATACATATTACCGCCCAAAGTCCCGCCGACTAATGCCCCATAAGTTGCACTTTTTAATGAATCCACCAATACTTCGTCAACAGACCTATCTTCTGCACCAGCAATGGCACCCGCTACTGCACCCAAAGATTCTTGTAAAAACTCTTCTGAACCTTCTTCAATTGCACCAAGTGCTAATTTGCGCATAACAGGTTTTATTCCTAAATTCTTAAACCCGCCCGCCAGAACAGATTCAATACCTAAGGACGATTCTATAAACCCTGATATAGCACCATACCCTGCCGCAATAGCATCGTTAGACAAATCATAATTTTTTAATGAGTAGTCGCCTGTTTCTTCAATGTATTTTTGCGCGAACTCTTCGCCCTTTTCTATTGTTGTTTGAATACCTGATAATGTTCCAATAGCGGCGATAGCACCACCAGGGCCACCCGCTGCGCTACCCAGTAATCCAACGCCTACATATTCAAGAGCAGACCCAAAGGCGGCGGAAATTTCGGCAGCCATAGAATCGTCTGTTCCTTCATATCTCTCATGCGAAGCGCGATACATTTGTCTATTTGTTGATTGCCGCATGCCCAATTCTATCAATCTACGCGCTTGGTCTTCATTTGCGCTTGGGAAAGTATGGCGAAGCAAATAATTATTCCCTTTCTGGAACAAATCTACCGCCGATTGGTATGTTCGCCCCAAACCTGCTGCAACCCCCTTTCCTTGACGCGTGAACCAATCATCTTCTGGCCTTTCAGACCAAGTTTTTATTGTTTCGGCATCAACACTAAATTGCCTATTTATATCTTCCATAGGCATTTGATATAATTTAGGTTTTTGTCCTATGAAAGAACTTAACCTGCCATCTTGGAATTCTGGCATGGCCTCAATTTCTGATAAAGTAGCAATAGTTTGTTCACTCATGGCTTAAATCTTTGTTTCAAAAACAGCGTCTTTGTTTGAATATCCTTTAAATTGGATTGTTCTACCATCTGGCAATGTGTAATATGCGGGTCTTCCATGTGCCAAATCTCTTTCCATGCGATTAAATTCGCCTTCTGGTATCTTATCTGAATTTGCAGCCCTTATCACAGCACGATTGCCTTCCTGATAAATCTTTTCGGCTGTATCATAATTCCCAGACATAGCATTTAATACCATAGCACGGGTGTATTCATGGCCTATTTCAGCGGCATATCTTTCGGCCTTTTCTTTATCACCAAACGGGGTGGCAAAAGTTACTTCTCGACCACGCATAGGTTTTATACCTTGCTTTGCCAAACCCTTTTGCCAATCAGAATTCCAACCACTACCACCAACTTTTACTTTTTCGGCAATAGCGGTATCAGAAAACAATCCTTTTATGCTGTTCCTAAATTGGCCATCTGATATATATCTTGTGGCCATATCAAGGACTTCTTGTTGTTGTTTTTGGTCTAAACTATTATCATTTGAAAATTTTTCGAAAGCACCACCGAAAGCCGCAATTGCTTTTTGTATATTGGTTGTTTCGTCAAATCTTTGGTCAAAAGTTCCAACGACATCATTCAGCATCGTAAGAGTTTTTTCCAAAGCAAACGCATTTTCAACCTTTGTTTGCGATGGGGCTGTTTCATAAACGTCATTTATTGCTTTCAGTGTGTCTTTGGAAACAAGTCCGCTTTGTTTTAATTCTTCATATTGTTCTGGGTCACGAGTAGATAATAATCTAGCGGCAGTGAACGATGCCTGATTTGCGATAACGCGTTTTTCTTCATCGCCCAACGCCGTTCTGCGGGCTTTTATATATTTATCTTGTTCTGCATAAGTTTTATCATCTGCGCCTGTTTTTTGTTGGAACAGTAATTTATCTTGGAATATTTCCTTGTCAAACTTTGCAAGTTCTTCTTTTGACAACGTATCTATGGCTCTCTGGAACGCTTCCATTTGGCCAGTTTGTGTGTTTAATGCTGTTTTCCTTTCGCTTTGATTGAATACATAAGACCCCTTGCTGTTTTTAATATTTGCTAAATTACGCAAATTCGCTTGTGAATTTCTGTATCCTTGTAGCGCGTTCTTAGCGTTTTTATCGTCCCTATCAATAACAGCACGGTATAAAGCATCCGCCTGTGATAATATATCATCCGTCTGTATTTCCGAAAGTTTATATGCCTTGTCTTCTTGTTCCGCGTCCAGTTTGCTATAATAATTGGCCTCAACACGTGTGGCATATTTTTGTTTTGCGGATATAAATTTGCCCATCAAGTCATTTCTGATATTCATAGGAACTTTGTCGGCAAAGGTTTTTATTGCACTATCTGCTAACTTATTAAACTGTTCCGGTGAATCTTTGGCTTGATTATATGCATATTCTAAACTTTCGTGCAAAGCAATAGAATTGCCCATAGCATAATTATCTTGTGCAACCTTTGCCGCACCTTTGATTATCGTAGATGTTAAAGGTTCTAATGACGGTTGTTTCATTTGAACACTAACCGGTTGAACCGATAATGTCCTACCTTGTTGTGTATATAATTTTCCTGCCATTTTCTACCCTTTATATTAAATACATAGCACTTGATGCAATATTTGCACCAAAGTTTATCCATGCTTGCTGTTCGTTCCTGCGTTGCTGTGCGACATTCATTGATTTTTGGAAATCTATCGCTAATTTCTGTAATTTACCCTGTGTTCTTGTAGTGGCCATATCCTTACCCATATCTTCGCCACTACCTACGATTTCACTACGCAACGCCTGTGATGAAATATCAACGTTTTTAGCAGCATATATTGTTTGCAAATCTGCTATTGCGTTCTTGAATTGTGCTGAAAGAATCGATTCGGAATTTGTAATATTCAAATCTATAAGGTCTTTCTGCATATCCAATTGTTTGTTGGTCAATCTAACCGTATTCCTACCAGAATAAGCGTTGATTAGATTAAATGCGCCTTGTGCTATATTTGTATAACCAGCAACCTTATTAGCCATATTGGCTTTTTCATAATATTTTGACGCTTGTTCTGTTTGTTTCCCAAGATTTTTATAATAACTAGATATAGAATTCTGAACTGCCGGGGACAATAATTCTTCGTTTAGATTTATAGTCGGTAATTCCTGATAATCTTGTGGTAGCGAAACTGTTGGTTTGGCTTTCGGAATTGGTGACATGCCAGCGGTATTTAGTGGTTGCAAATTAGAAACTTCTGGGATTTGTGGTATTGGTGACATACCGCCCCACAGACCGGATTCTTTAAACCAAGTGCTTTCGTAGATACTTGCCATTTTTACGCCTCTAATTCGATTTCTATTGACAGTATATTTAACTTATATACGTCATTAGTTATGTTAAATTGGCATCTACGCAACGGTTTTACAGGTCTGATATAGGTTATAAAATTATCTTTATTTCGACCTTTTTTACCGTTTACGCGTAAAAATTCCGCATTGTTATCTTCTTTCAACGCTAGTTTAACAGTTCTAATCGTTTTATACAACGAAAAAGTTAAATCATTTATATTTTGTGGATTGCTGACGAATTCGCTATGTATATTTATGCCCAATTCAGACACATTAGCAGGATATGCATTGTCCACTGCATCTAATTGAACCTGATTGCTTGCTACTGTTTTGTTGGCTATAAACACCCCATCACCGTCATAAATATTGACTTTTAGGCCGTTATAGAGTGCTGGCAGGCCGGAAATAATACCTGTGGACGAATCATAAGAGAAACTATCATAAGAAACCGCTGTATTTTTTGTGTCATCTTCCAGTTCTAACACGGTATAGCCGTTTCTTTCAACCAGGTAAACCATATTGTTTTCAACCTGCATGCATTGTTTGAAAGATGTAGATTCAGACGAACGAGTGACGAACGCCTGTATTTCTTGGTCTGCAAGATAGTTAGCAATAATCAACCGCCCATCTTTTAGAGCCATATAAATTAAAACATCGTCTTTAACCGTATATCCCTTACGGAGTGCCATATTTGCTATCTGTGATGTAAATACACTGGTTAGCATTGAAATATGCGGTGTATTAAATGATGCATTATCCTGATTATAGATAAATCCTACTATACCGACACCGTGTTTTGGGCAGAATATAGTAATACCATTTGCCGCGATAATTGGTGTTGTATAAGTAGACCCAATCTGTGAATTGCGGACAAAACCACTTGTTTTTGTAATATTCGGGTCTGACATAACCCATTCTGATTGGTTCGTGAAAATCTGCAAACCTTGGTTTAATAATACATTTTGTATGATTTCTTTTTCTGTTCCGGCAATAACCAACTGGAAAGAATTAGTCGCCGCACCGGTGTAATCGTCTGAAAAATCATTATACTTACCCAGATTTGATGCCAATATCTGTGTTGGGTTATTTACCGTTCCCGCAATAAACAATCTTTGCTGATAAAAGAATATGTTTAATGGGTAGTTTTGAGTATTATACAGGTTATCAATTGTGCCTGGTCTACTTGAATCGAACGCAGGTCTTTGAGAGTATTTGATTGTAAAACCATTATATGTAGTATCTTGTTTCGCAAAAGCAATATATGTAGTGCCTGAAATCTTGGTAATATTAAAATCGTTACCAGATGTAGAACCTGTTATTTTTGTGATTCTGAACATTCCCAACCCATCTTCCCCGTCAAAATCACAACCTATAATAAGTTTTTCTGCGTATTCTTGTGGTGTTCCTATGTATCCGTTCCGCTTTCTAATAGTAATTACAAAACCTGTGGCATCTATAACGCCAACAGTCGCGTTGACCTGATAAGGTTGATTATAATGAATATCATCAACGTTTACCGCTTCGTGTAGCACCCATGTAGTGCCAGTCCAATACCAATATGTCCCTATATTATCTAACCAATCGCCAACTGTTGGCGTATAAGAAACATCTGTCCAATCTGGCACATTTATTGTTTGGTCTGGGTCTAATGGGTCTGGTTGAGATACATAACCATTGAATCTTTTCCCTGCCCACGGGAAAGTTGTGCTTGGGATTGAAGCGGCATTAAGCACACATATATCACCCACGCCGATGTTATAATTTTCTGGTATATCTGGATAAGTATTACCAGATATTGTAATTACAATTGGGTTAATAGGTGCCTCTACAAAGTTAGATACTTTCAATATGTTTGCTGTGTCTATATCATAAACAGATAAATCAGTAATAGCGCCAACATCGGTTATGACTACACGCAATAATGGATTTGCAGGGCTAGCAATAAGTATAATATCGTTATTCTGTGCTACACGTATTTTATCTGCATCAGATGTAGTAAATACAATACTTGACGGGATACTGTATTCTGTGTTCATAGGCACGCCCAGATGTGAGAATACACGCATTTTTTTATCACTGATATTGATAGCCAAGATGCAATCTGTTCCGTCTTTGAGGTCAATTCTGAACAGTTTGACCATTTTGTTAGCACCGAATATATGTTTTACCGTAGACCCAGGGACAGAAACAAGCGAACCAAATATAGAATTGATAAAGTTATTAACTACTTGACCCGAAGAATCAAGCAAACCTATATCGGTTCTTTCAATCAAACCGTCAGCAATCTGACCTTTACTGATTTTTAATATTTTTTTCTTATAGTTAGCCATGGTTTTAACTTATTACGAATTGGTTAATTGATTCTGTTAACGCATCGTTCTCTTTATGGGACATTTTCCAATCTGTATTAGAATAGTTCCAAAAATCCGCGTCTGCCTGTTGTAATAGCAATGATTTTCTTTCTGCCGACAAACCACCAATATCGGCTGCTTTCGCTGCTATATAGATTTGTAGATAGGAAATAAGCCAAGGGTCCATATTAGATTCAAGCGTATCTTTGGAAATATAAGACATTGTGAATCTTTCAAGGTTAGTTTTTGCTGTTTTCCCTATAATATCAATGCCTTCTGTAATAGTTGTGTTCCTTTTTTCGTCATACCAAAACGCATCTTCTTTTAAGAAATCACTAGGCAAGGCCGCTGTTCTTGAATATTTAGGGTCAGTGTTTGTAAGTGGCTCAGATGTAGTCAAAGTGACGTATTTTATAGCAGACCGCCATGGGTAAGATTGCAAAACTTCCTGTTTTAGCGTATCATAGACGTTAAGAACAAGTTGTTCGGGGCTATTTGGTTCTAATGTGCCTGTAAAATCGGGTTTTGTGTCATATTCCCAATACAAAACACACATATCTGCTAATAATTTTGCTTTTGCTGTGTCCATTGGCATTTTTTACCCCTTTTTTATAGTGCAACGCCGTTGATTTGTTGTTCTTTTTCTGCTTCCGCCATCTGTTTATTTGTGTCAATATCCATTTGGGCCTGAACTTGTGCCTGTTGGGCTTGTTGCATTGCTTGCGCATCTGCGGCAACCGCCTCATCAATTTCCGATTCGGTTCTACGTATATTGACAGGCAGGTTAAACCCTTTCTGTAATTCAACCAAAGTATCAGAACGAGAGATAGATTGCCATACCGCCTGCGGGTCGATTTGTCCAACGGTAGCGATGTATGCTTGAATCTTTTGCACCAAGTTATTATCAACTGACGATTCGTTATTTATTTCCAAATCAAACACTTGTTTCAGGTAATCAAAAGAGAAATTAACCACACCGGCCAATTCTGTTGCATAAATATCCCTTAAAATATCCCAACCAATCGCTTTAATAACGTTAGTCAAACGAGCAACGTTGCTATAAACGATTTCATCAGAACCTTGTGTCCTAGCATAAACTTCTGCTGCTGTCATTGTTCTTGGGTCTGCTGGCAAGGTATAGTCCAGAAATAACTGTTTGACTTCCATTTCGTCTTTCTGAATATCAAGCACGAAATTTGTATTGCCATTAGACAATGTGACCGGGACGACAGCCGATGGGTCACGCGTCCAAATAAACGCACCAGGTTTCATTTGAACGTTCCTGTCTAAAACATTCCCGTTTCTGCTGATAAACATAGGGAACTTAAAAGGAATCAATTGCAGGTTGCATTTAATATACCCGTTCAACCTTTTTAATACAGGCAAGGCTTTTTGACCGACACCAGTTCCAAACGGCATATCCGCAGCCCTATCCCAGTGGAATATATAATACGGTGAATCTGTATATACACGCGTCAAAACTATTTCATCGCCTTGTGTTAGATAGTATTCCCATTGTTTAAGTGTTTCGTTGTAGAAAAGTATATCGCATAAAGAAATTTTTTCCCAACGTGTAGATTTAGTTATGTATGCAGAACCGATTCGGTTTTGCCCCAATAATTCTGGGAACATAGACCCAATTAAAACACCTGGCAATTTAAACTTACGAATGACCGTCTGATTGTTTTCTGTTCCAAGTGCGAAATCTGTTAGTGGTATTTTGTGGAATGACAAGCCATTTGCAGTATTTGCACGTTGAATACAAGCCGTTCCAACTACCAAATCATAGTAAGATTCTGTAAGTATATCATCAAGATGTAGTTCGTTTTTCCGTTCATTCATACGGTCTGACAAAGAATCCGCGAAATCTCTCATTTGTGATTCAACATCATCTTCTACCGATTCTTTGCATTTCAAAGAAAAATAAGGTTTTTCGTATGGCGACAATTTGTTTTGAATACGGGACACAAACACAGCAGTTCCAATTTTACCTGCGGTAGTGAACAAATCAACCTGTTTAAGATTACCCGGATTACCGCCTTTCATGCGCCAGACATAATTTCTTTCAGGTTGTGTGTAAGCAAAAGTATCATAGAAAACAGAATCCCATGATTGTTTTGATTGCATTACAGATTGTTTTAGCGTCTGTAATTCTTCTTTTGTCATCATAATAAAATCCTTTTATCCAAGGACAACACCCGTTCCTGTGGTCTTTGTTTCGGTAGAACCACCGCTAAAAACACTAGATTTTGCACCTACATTTGTTGCACCAACTTGTTTTCTAAGTGACAACAAATTCGCACGGCGTTGAGTTTCTGCTTGCGCGTTTGCCTTATCTACTTCGGCCTGTTGTGCCGCCGCTTTTGCATTAGCCTCTCTTTCGGCTTTTGCCGCTTGTGCGCCACTAATACCTGTTCCAACCCCAGCAGCAACACCCGCCGCCGCCGCGCCGTATGCAGCCATAGCACCATACCCACCAGCCCACGCAGCGCCACCAGTAGCAATACCAGCAACAGCAATACCTGCCGCCAGCGCAAGATTCCCATATCCACCTAATTTTTTATTTATAAAATCATCAGCATCGTGTAGCGGATTCCTTTGAAAAGTAGCATATTGAAAAGGTTTCTTGACCGTTTCATTCCATACTTTTTTAAAAAAGCCCATGACAATCTCCTTATTGAAAAGAGAGCCAGCCGAAACTGGCTCTTATTTATTAGGCAAACGCCGTAGCCGTCAAAACACCAGCAGTGCTTACAACGATATAATAAGCGGTCTGTGTTTCGGCGGTAATAACGCCACTACTATTTTTTGTGATAGCAACCTTGGTCACAATATCACCTGCTTTCAACCCACAATCCGCTGGGAAATAACCAGCCGATGTGACTGTATCTGTTGACAAGTAATCATAGCGTTTTACTGCACCTTCTACAATATCAGCAGATGTGCGTGTCAAATTTTTAATATCAAAAGCCATTTTTTGTCCTTATGGTTTTACAGTTAAACTCTATAAGGGGATTTCTCCCCTTACATTACGAGATAGTCGGTTTAATCTTGATACCGATAACGCCGTCCATGTCTATAATCGCGGCACCGCAAGCACCGTTAGATTTAAAGACAATCGGGTTACCTTGTTTCGTGGTATCTTCGAACACGCGGGTTTCAAGACCCATATTCATACCGAAACCAACGCGTCCACGTTTCCACGCAAAACCCATATGGGAAGTATCAGCCGCGACCGGAAGTCCGACAGTGTTCTTTCCGCCTTTCACGCCCATAAAGCCGATGTTGTATCCGCCATAGCGATACCATCTGATAGACGCAGCGTTTTCAACCGTTGACTGCCATTGTGGCAAAACTTCACGGCCAGTATAGTTAGACCAAAGTTCATTGAACTTGTCGTCTTGCTTCATAGCATATTCTGCTTCTGGCGGCAACAGCAAGTATTTGTCATTGTCACCCCAGTTTGCTTTACGGGCCATATAATCAAGTTCCATCAACATATCGATATCAAACGCAGACGAAGACGAACCCAATTCCATATTGGTGTCATCATATTGCATCATCGCCGTCAAGATTGTATCGGTGAAACGATTTTCCATACGGGTAACCGCCGCCAAAGCCGCTTCTGCACGCAACGATGCCGCCGTTGATGTGGCATTCAACTGAGTGCGATACAGAGAGATTGCCGCTTCATAAGGCAAAATTGTTGCAGTTTTGGTTTGTGCAAGCAATTGATCAGGAACAGTCGGAGAACCGTCATTCACATTGCGAGCAATCCCATCACCGTCAACAAGCGGGAATTGAATCTGATTACCTGTGATTATACCTTTGTTATTAACTGCTGCACGCAAACCGCCAACAGTGTTGTTTAATGCACGTAATACTTCTGTTTCGTAAAACTTTTCGTTTAACAAGCCAGAAGAAACGACATCGAAAGAATTAGTAGCCATTGCTATTTCCTTTTTTTGTAGTTTGTTTAGTTTGTTTTTATTGAAAATCGGGCTTGTTGTCTGATGTATTGCAAGGTCAATTAAGTTATCTTACCATCAGGTCGGTATAATTATAAACAGAATCGATAAATAAAATCAACTAAAATTTTATTTTACTAGAATTTTTCTATAATTTCAACCAAATCAAAAAGATAGTAGTTAAAATTAAAGTAATGTGTCAATTTTATATATAAAATAAAACCGCCGGGGATTGAAGCCGGCGGAGGAGGAAATTTAAATGAAAAAAATCGTTTGCATTTGCTGCGTTTATAATATATATAAAAAAATTTTTTATTTCAAGTATTTTTTTCTTGACTTTAACTAAAGTTAATGATATTATAACTATCGAACAAGGGCAAAACCTTGGAAAACTAACAAAAAACAAAAAGGAAATAAAATGGAAATAATTTTTAATAAAGCATTAAAGGGCTGGCAAATCGTTTGGTTAAAGACCGCGTGGCATAATCCTGCTATCTGGGGCAAATCGGTAAACGGTAAAGTTTATGATTCTTACGAATCTGCTGATAACGATTTAATGAAATGGGAAGAATAAAATGACGGATATAGATATTCTTTATTGGTTTTGGTATAACATACCTGCGAACGATTATTAAACAACAAAAGGAGAAAGAAAATGTTAAATAAAATCACAAACATAGTCCTATGGTTTGCGGCGGTTTTGTCTATTATTGCCCTTGGGTTGGTGTTGTTAGATACAACGGCAAGAAAGATGGATAGAACCGAACAAATGAATAACTGCCGGTATGATTACAATAACCTGTGCTATACAGAACAAGAAAAACCTTGGCTTTTTTAGCCTTGACTTTTGGGAAAGGGAAGCATAAAATACTAATCGTGGATAGCCACAAAGCAGTGCAAATTCAATACGGGCAACATTTGATGCTGCAATCATCTGAAAGACTATCCACGTTGCCCGCCAATTTATAAGGAAAGGATAGTCAAATGTCAGCACGGTCAAAACAACTTTATGAGATA
>Ga0247611_10006327_pt1 | contig 15246 bp, 12 predicted proteins | sample 177DNAGHGhighgp2_FD_192422 | JGI IMG/M metagenome (GOLD analysis project Ga0247611, IMG submission 192422) | Sheep rumen microbial communities from Palmerston North, Manawatu-Wanganui, New Zealand - 1770 DNA GHGhigh gp2 | ecosystem: Host-associated > Mammals > Digestive system > Stomach > Rumen...
GTCTTGGAGCTGCCGATTGTTCAAATGCCTCGGGATTACTGAAAAAAGAGATGCAATTACTTGGCGGAGAATTAATAAACATAGCTTTTGAATTTGCAGTTCCTGCAGGAAGTGCTTTGGCTATTGACAGAGAAGGGTTTTCAAAAGCCGTTACCGACAGGATTAAATCTGAAAGTAATATTAATATTATCAGAGAGGAAGTTGAAAATATTCCTGATGGTGTGACAATTATTGCATCAGGGCCTCTTACAAGTTCTGCTCTTGCAAATTCAATAAAAGAATTTACCCAAAATGAACATTTATATTTTTTCGATGCAATCGCACCAATAGTTGATGTTGAGAGTATAAATTTTGACAAGGCTTTTTATGCAAGCCGTTATGATAAGGGCGAGGCTTCGTATATCAACTGTCCGATGAATAAAGAGGAGTACGAAAAATTTTATGAGATATTGATTAATGCTGAGAAAATTGAGTTAAAAGATTTTGAAAAGAATGCAAAATTTTTTGAAAGCTGCCTTCCTATTGAAGTCCTTGCATCAAGAGGAGTAGATACTCTCCGGTTTGGACCGATGAAACCTGTCGGTCTGATTGATAAAAGAACCGGTGAGAAAAATTATGCGGTTGTTCAATTAAGACAGGATAATTCAGCAAAAACCTTATTCAATCTCGTAGGGTTTCAGACAAATCTTAAATGGGGTGCTCAAAAAGAACTGCTGCAGTCAATTCCGGGGTTAGAAAATGCTAATATTGTTCGATACGGAGTTATGCACAGAAATACCTTTATAAATTCACCTAAGCTCTTAAATCCTACATTAGAAACTCGATCTAAGAAAGGATTGTTTTTTGCAGGACAAATAACAGGTACGGAAGGATATACAGAGTCAATAGCTTCAGGGCTTCTGGCGGGTATAAATGCTGCAAAATTTGTTCAAAATGAAGAATTACTTGAATTACCACCGGAAACAATGTTGGGTGCGTTAACTCACTATATAACAAATCCTGAGCATACTAAATTTCAGCCCATAAATTCAAATTGGGGGATAGTTCCTCGGGTGGAATTACCCAAGAAGGAAAGAAAAAATAAAAAGCTTAAAGCAGAATTAATATCAAAACGTTCGATTATGTTGTTGACCGATTATATCAATTCTGTTCGGTTGTAAAAAATGTCTTTTTTTGAGTCTACAACATCAAGCATGTCTATTAAATCATACTGCCAAGCAAGAGCCTCTTTTAACGCATCTGCTTCAGCCAAATTATCTGACCAATAGCATGATTTCATAACAACATCAATTATACAAGATACTTTGTAAGCTTGTTCGTATAACTCATCATATATATTAATTACTTCATTTTTTTCCATAATACCCTCTTAGACATGTTTACTTGTTTATAATACAATTCTACATGTTTGATAGTGTTTTGTCAACAAGTATAATTGTCAGCATGACAGGTAAACCTAATATTATAAATCAAAAAATTTGTTTAAAAATTAAAATTGAAAGAATTAAAAGAGGCTGGTCGCAAGACACTTTGAGTGAGTATTGTGGCATCAGTAAAAATTCTATTGGTGCGATAGAGCGTGGGAAAAGCAATCCGTCCTCTTTGACTTTGGCAAAGATAGCTACTGCATTTGGTATAACTGTTTCAGAATTGACTGATATTTCGAAAGTTGATTTATAAATTGTTTTTAAGTATCCGGTATAAGTGTTAATTTTTCTTTCCGTCAGGTTAAAATGGATAAAATAAGGAACTTATATACATAATTAGCCAAGTTTAATTTAAGAGTAAAAATATAACATAATTTTACCCTCTCTCATTTTTCAAATGTTCAAGTTGCTACTTTCACATTGAAAAATTTCTCTCTCCCAAGGAGAGATTCAGAACAATTATCTCCCCTTGGAGAGAAAAGAATTTGTTAATGAGTCGTTAAACGAATTTACAAATTCAAGAGAGGGTATGCATATTATTTGGGTTAATTAAATATATAAACCCATTAAATTACTATTATTCTCTGTCAAAAACTTGGCTAATTGCGTATATAAGACCTTTTATATAATAATATTACGAACTATTCACTGTTTGCTGTTTACAGTTCTCTATTTTTATTTTGTTGTATAATAATACTTGATAAGTGTGAGGTTACTTAAAAAATGAATAAAACTTGCGTTAAATACCCTTTTTTAACTGAAGAAGTCGAAATTTATGAAAGAGAAAACGGTCATAAAATTGTTTTAGCCAAAAAAGAAGGTGAAATGGCTAATGTTAGTACATGGGTTAAAACAGGTTCTATAAATGAAGATGATAAAATTAACGGAATTTCTCATTTTCTTGAACATTTGATGTTCAAGGGTACTCACAAGCATAAAGCAGGTGAGTTTGACAGGATTCTTGAGGCGAAGGGTGCAATAGTAAATGCTGCTACGTGGAAGGATTATACATATTATTATGTTACCTTGCCGAGAGGTGAAAATTGTTGTGATTTGAATTTAGCAATAGAGTTACATGCTGATATGATGTTAGATCCGATTTTGCCGGAAGAAGAAATAGGTTCTCCTTTTGATTTGAAGGATTCTACAGTAACAGATAAACGTGAACGTCATGTCGTTATTGAAGAAATAAGAATGAGAAAAGATCAAAATTGGACTAAGATTTATAATGCGTGCAATTATAATATGTATACAAAACATCCATACAAGCGTGATGTTATTGGTACTCCGGAAATAATTTCTCAGGTTACACGTGATGATATTATGAATTATTATCAAACATATTATTCTCCTGAAAATATGACGACTATTGTAGTTGGCGATTTTAACAAGAGTGAAATCCTTGAAAAAATTGAAAAAGAGTTTGATTTTAAGGGCAGAAAAAATGCTCCAAAGAAGATAAACGAAATTGACAAACCTGTAGCAGAAAAGAAATTAGTTGAGGCTACAGCACATGTTAATACAGTATATTTTATGTATGGGTGGCTTGGCCCGCTTGCAAAAGATATAAAGGGTACTTTGTGTCTTGATATTATAAGTATAATATTTGGTGATGGTACAAGCTCAAGGTTATATCAAAATCTAATTGAAAAGCAGGCAGATCCGATATTTAATATGATTGGTTCAGAGCATTATCAATTTAAAGATGGTAACAATTTCTTTATTCAGGCAAATTGTAAACCTGAGAAGAAAGATTTGGCAATTAAGATGGTTGAAAAAGAGTTGGCAGATTTAATTGATAATCCTATTACAGAAACTGAGTTGAATAAGGCAAAAAAGAAAATTAAATCGAGATTTGCTTATTCTGCCGAAACCGTATCAGAAATCGGTGAAACAATAGGTTATTATATGACGGTATGTGAAAATCTTGGATTGATTGAAGAATATTTAAAGGATTTAGAAGATATAACGTTAGAAGATTTACATAACACAATCAAACAATATCTTAATATTAATAATGCTGTTCTTTCTATTTTAATACCGGAGGTTAGAAGTAATTAAAATGTTAGTTTCAGATGCAGTCAAAGCAAAAACGTATACAGGTGCTCAAATTATTCTAAAGACATTATATGGTCTGGGAATTGATACTGTCTTTGGGTATCCGGGATCTGCCGTGTTAAATATATATGATGCTTTATATAACCAAAAAGAAATAAAGCATTATCTTGTCCGTCATGAGCAGGCGGCAGTGCATGCTGCTGAAGGATACACAAGAGCTTCAGGTAAATGTGGTGTTGTTTTTGTGACTTCCGGTCCAGGTGCAGCTAATACTGTATCTGGTATTGCAAATGCATATGCTGACGGATATCCGATTATTGTAATAACAGGTCAGGTTTCAAAAAATGTAAAAGGGACGGGAGCTTTTCAGGAGATTGATATTTTAGATATGACTAAATCTTGTACAAAGTCAGGATATAGTGTAACAAGTATTGAAACCTTGCAAAGCACATTGAAGGATGCTTATTATAGTGCTATTTCAGGCAAAAAAGGACCTGTTGTTGTGGATATTTCAAAGGATGTATTTGAGGAGTCTGCAAGTATAGAAGTAGGTTTAGATTATAGTGAAACTTTACCACAAGTCAGTAGCGATGTTTTAGCTAAAATTTTAGACGAAATAAAAAACTCAAAAAATCCTGTAATAGTTGCAGGCGGCGGAGTTGTTCATTCAAATGCATATAAGGAGTTGAGAAAAGTCGTTGAGCTGCTTGATATACCCGTAGTTAATACTATGATGGGTATAGGTTGTATTTCCTATGATGACAAGCATTATGCAGGTATGATAGGAACTTTTGGAAGTGAGCATGCCAATGATATTATAAGAAAATCAGATTTAATTCTATCATTAGGTGCAAGATTTAATGATAAAGTTAGAAGTTGTTTTAATGCAGAGAAATTTTCAGGAAAATTTATTCAGATTGATATAAATAAGAACGAAATATCAAGAGTTATTCCTGCATATATGTCCGTAATTGCTGATATAAAGGTATTTCTTGATGGTTTAATTAAGGTAATTAAAGACAGTGATTATATTGGTTTACATAACAATTTTAAAGATGCTGTAAGTATAATCAATGAAGAAAATATTGTTTTACCGTCAGAAAAAATTTCTTCCGAAAATATAATCAAAGAATTGTATAATGCAACTAAAAATATTGAGCCTGTTATAACTACGGAAGTCGGACAACATCAGATTTTTACTGTAAAAAATTATAAATTTTCAAATCCTCATCAACTTATAATTTCCGGTGGCATGGGAACTATGGGTTTTGGGTTGCCTGCGGCAATAGGGGCTTGTATTGCCGAAAATAAAAGACCTGTTATCTGTATTGCAGGAGATGGTTCTTTTCAAATGAATGAACAGGAGCTGGCAACTATTAAGGAATATAATTTACCTGTTAAAATTTTTATTATGAACAACGGCAGTTTAGGTATGATTAGACAACTTCAACATTATTCTTGTGAGGACAGGTATTCTCAAACCGAGATATTAAATCCTGATTTCGTTAAACTTGCAGAAGCTTATGGTATTCAATCATGCAGAGTAACAGACGGTATGAGTATAAAAACAGCAATAGAAAAAGCTCTTTCAGAAAATGGTCCGTATCTGTTAGATTTTGTTATTGATACTTTTGAAATTATATAGTTATTTGTTGACAAAAAGCTAAAAAATTTGTAATATTTTTATATGGGGAAAACTAATAATTCAAAAAGACTTGGTTATATGTTAATTGCCTTTTTGCTAATTGTTGCTTTGGGTTCTGCTAAAGCACTTAATTCTGTGCAAAGTACCCAGCAAAACAGAATGTTAAAACAACAATATTCATATTTTACCCGTTTACTTGAAAATATTTTATATGAGAATAATGACACTATAGAATGTGCTTATAATGATTATGGAACTGTTTCTACAAGTGGATGCAAAGAGTTTTATACTCAGTTGATACAAAAACTGAAGATAAAAAAATATTGCAAAAATAATGCTTTGGCAAATCAGTGTATCCCTCTTTATAAAAAATATGCTTCTGATAAAAATTGTGAAGGTTATTCAAAGAAGATGTTTAACAAACACAATGATGTTGTAGTTTTGTATAACAATGTACTTATTATAATTGCAAATGATGAAAAAGAGCAAAGATATCCGATGTTTGCGATAGATATAAACGGTTTTAACGGTCCTAATGAGCCGGGAAAGGATTTATTTTCTTTTGCTATTACAAGGAGAGCTGGCGGAAATTATTTGATTGATCCGGATTTTACAAAATGTTTGCCTGTTGAAGCGGATGATAAAAAATCTGATAATAAAGCATCGTAGTAAACTTATTGTGTTATTGTTTGTTTTATTTTGGGGTATAATTATCTCATGAAAAATTTATTTTTAGGTTTAATTGATTGGATATATAAAAAGAAATGCTACTTTTGCAGAAGTTCTAAAGAATGTGTAAAAATGTGTTCTCAATGTTATGATGAATTGGAGCATTTACCGGTTAATTCAAACAGGATTGTTGAAGGAAAAAAAGTTTTTTGCGCGGGCGTTTATGAAAAAAATCTCCAAAAATTAATAAGAGGATTGAAGTATCATAATCAGCCCGATTTGGCTTATTACTTGGCAAAATTTATGTATGAATATTGGAGTAAGCTGGGTGTTGACGGCGATTTTCAGGTTGTGCCGGTGCCTATATTTGAAAAAAGAAAGAAACAAAGAAAATATAATCATATGGATTTGGTAGGCGAAGAATTTGCAAAATTAACAGGTTACAGCTTTAATCCGGATCTAATAAAAAGAATTAAAAATACAAAGCCTCAGTACAATTTAAAAAAGCCTCAGCGTGTTGAAAATTTAAAAGATGCTTTTGAAGTCGATAAATCAAAGTTATTAGCAGGTAAAATTCTTTTAATTGATGATATTTGTACAACAGGTTCTACTTTTGAAGAAATGATAAAAGAATTGCGAAAATCAGAAATTGAGGATATAGTATGTTTTGCCGCAACAACCCCATTTGGAGATTAAATGATTTTAAGTGAATTTGCAAAATACCTTCAAAATTTTGATGATGAAATAACAGCTAATAAAACGACGGCAACAAAGTTGTTGTGTGATTGGATAAAACTTGTTATAAACAAGAACCCAAAAAATCATGCGGATAAAATTGTACACAGAGAAGTTATGCTGGCACAAAATCTTCAAGGAGATTTTTTAATTGTTGGAAAATCCGATAGCGGAAGGGTTTTGGTAAATGCTTTATTGAATTATGCAACAAGTTATGAAAATTTTTTGATGAGTCGTTGGCTGGAAAATAAAAAGCCAAAAGATTTTATTAATAATATAAATAAGGATAATTGATTTATATTTGTTAATGTTTGTAAAAATATTTTGATATTATGCAATTTATTTGAAAATTTCGACTTTATGATAATAGGTTAGTGTAAAAGGAATAGTAGTTATGACAAAAATTGGAAGTGTAGATTATAATAGGTATAATTATCCAAATTATAATTTTAATAATCCATATAGTAATTATGCAGTAAATAATCCTTACCAAAACTACGCAAGTACGCAATTTACCGGTAAAAATCATAATATAGAGGCTGATACATTCGAAAAAAAAGACAAATCAAATAATGGTGAATTTGATTTATCAGAAGCAGGGAAAAACTTTTTTAAAGGCTTAATAAGTCCAATAACTGCCGCTATTAAACATCCTTTGGCAACAATAGGTATTGTTGCGGGTACTATTGCCGCTTGCTCTATACTGCCAATATTAGGACCTGCACTTGCTATCGGGTTTGGCGCATACAGCTTGTATCAGGTAGGTAAAGGAATATATGATGTTGCGGATAATTATTCTAAAGGTAATTATGATGCGGCGGAAAAATCATTTAACACCGTCGGTGAGGGAACAGCAGGGACAGTATTAAGTGCATTGGGTGTAAGGCAGTCTGCAAAAGTTGCCAAAGAAGCAAAACTTATGTCAGAACTTAATACAAGTACATTATCAGAAGCTCAAAAAGCTGAGGTAGCAGCAAGCATAAAAGAAAACGGATTTTTTGCTAATTTAAAGGAGAATTTTTCTTTATTTACAACAAAAGATGGTCTTAAAGCAACAGGACATCAGTTTAAATGGAGTACGTTACAGGCAAGATTAAATGAATTTAAAAATTTCTTTAGTTTAAGTAAATGGAAACAAGAAAAAACGGTTGAAGACAGAAAACCTATAGATTTTAAAAAGCGTATTGAAAAATTTAAGCAATCCCCTGAAGGTCAAAGACGTGCCTCTTTAACGGATGAACAAATCAAGACAGAATTGGAAGCTTTGTATAACGAAGCATTTGACAGATTAAATGTTCCTAAAGAAAATCGTCCGAATCTTGAATTTGAGGTTAAATCAGCGGAACACGGCGGCTGTTACGGGAAAAATGAGCATACAATTAAATTTAATCCTGAAGCATACCGTTCCGGTGTAATGGATATTGAAGATGTTATAATGCACGAAGCTACTCACTGTAAAGAAGCCCTGTTAAGAGCAGGTATTCCTCAGGATAAAGTTGATATTATTGTACGAGATGAACTTATAAACAGATTAAGAAACGGCGAAAGTGAACAAATTATAAAAGGTGGTAATATATTCGGACCGGATATGATGGAACCTCCTAAAATGTCACAGGCAATGAAAGAAGATTTTGCAGAATTTGCACTAAATGAATTATACAAAAGAGATAATAATCTTTATAAAATATTCAAAGACTATGATACGCAAACTTTAATGAAAACAAGTAAAAATTTCAAACCGGAAGAATATGAAGCTGCTAAAGAAGCTGCTGCTCCTATATTAGAGAAGTTAAGAGCCTTAATGGCAAAACATCCTGACTTTGCAAAGCAGTATTCTTCTGAACAGGAAGCCTTGGATGCGTTAATGGGATATGCTCAATCTCATAACTTTAGATATCAGGTATTTACTGACGTAAAAATAAATGGCAGCGGGAACCCATATTCTCCAAAGTATCTTGATATAGAACCTTTGAGTAGTGAAGATTTAGCCCACGCAGAACAATCTCTGGTAGATTATATTACGACAATCGAAGGGAACGGAAGAACTTCAGGGTTCAAGATTTTTGGTCCTACAGAAGCCGAATTTAATCAGTATCAATTTTCTCCGGAAGAAGTTCTTGCTCAGAAAAACGGAAATAATTTCTTAATTGAAAAAATGACTGCTAAAATGGAAGCTATGCGTAAGGCAGGTGAGTTATCGGCAGAGGATGAAGCATATTTGACTCAAATAATCGAAAAGGCAAAAAATGTAATTGAATATAAAACTAAGGGATTAGAATATTATAAAAAATATACAGAACTTATAAATAATCCAAATAATCAGGAACTTAAGGCAGCCGTTGATGCTATGGCAAATGAGCTTGCAGAATTAAAGAGTAAGATTTCTCCTGAAGATTATGAAATCACCACAAGAGTGATAAAAGTTTTCAGGACACCTGAGCATGCAACTACGAGTGTTCCAAGAGTTGCAATATATAATTTAATTAATATGCTGAAAGAAGAAGCTTAATTCAAGCTATACATAAATCTTCTGCTTTCTGATATGAGAGCAGAAGATTTTTTATGCAGATTTTTATAATTTTTAAAAACATCATAAAAATAGATGATTTAATTTTTAAAAACGTCTGCTAATATAACACTATACTCCTTAGAGACTAAGATACACATATCCCTAATCAACAGCTATGCACCTCAAAAGTACATAGCTTTTTCTTTTTTTAGTATCCGGGGCTGTAAACATTTAAATCAGAATATTTTGCTGCCATTTCTGCATCTTTGAAGAACAACGTAGCACGTTCTCCGTATTCTGTTCTTTCAAAACTGCATCCGACTCTGCCTCTTAATATGTCGTTTATTAAAAGTCTGTGCCTGTCGGTTCTTGAATGGAATAAATCTTTAAACTCAGGATTTTTGCTATCCCCTGACATTGAGCGAATGATATCTTTTACAAGTTCATATTGTTTGCTTGTACTCCAATAATCAAATGCATTTTCAACTTGTTGTCTTGCTCTGAGTTTACTCTTTTGCATATCGCCGTAATCATATTTGTATTGCATTTGTTTGCCCTGAGTAATGTTTGAACAATGGCAAAATTCCGAATTTTCAAATAACCTGAACATTGGTTCTTCATATAAATAGCTGAAATCAAGTTTCTTACCATCTCTCATTGCTTCAACAATGTAGGCCAGATTTTTTGCATCATAGCGGTCGCTTTTACTTGAAAGTCTTTCACTCAACCAAATATTGAACTTTGAACCGGAAATTGGGTTGCCGTTTTCAAGTCTTAACCAGCGGAAGAAATTTAAATTCTCAGGTGTGACGAATTTTTTTGCAACCTTGTCGAAATAATGTATATTCGCTTCAAGTTCTTTATCAGTCATGACGTTTGGAAATGCTGCAGTATGGTTTACACTCATTATACGGTTGTCAATGTTATCCCAAATTTTGCCTTTAACTCTATCGGAATGAGATTTTTGAGATCCCCAAGAGGTACCTTTAACTATAGCAAAACCTTTATCCAAATCACTTCCCGGCAAGGCACTTTTTTGTCCTACGGAACAAAATTCATCATAACCGCTCATCAAAACTTCATTATTTGTTGCTAAATTCAAGACACGCCTATATTCTTCAAGTATCTTTTGAGTACATCTTTCGAGGCTTGGAAAACCTGTTAGATTTCTAAAATATTCTATAAATTGTTTTTTATCAGAATCCCATGTCAATTCATCTAAAAAAGCATAATTTTGATTTCTGATTTCTCTGTTAGCAGTCCTTTGGGATTGTGTACATGCTTCTTCCTCTTGCCATATTGCAGAATATTTCGGATGACGCATTAATTCCCATTGAGCAATGGCATCTGATGCCCCTCTTATTCGTCTGTATGGTAATTTTGTTGCCATAGCTGTAAATGTGACTTTATTATTTGGTCTGTTAATTGCAGAATTTAATGTAATCATTCTCTTAATACTCCTAATATTCACTAACCCATATGAGTATTAAATCACCTCAAAAAATTTTTTGTTATTTTGCAGGGTTTTATAACAAATCTGTTACATAATAAAAAAGGATAAAGATATTAATATCTTTATCCTTTTTTTATCTAAAAATAGACTATTAGTTCAATTTAGCTTTTTCTTCTTCGCTAACGCCTTTGATTGTAAGGTTAACTCTGCCTTTATCGTCAATTTTTATAACCTTAACGATAACTTCATCACCAATATTCAAATGCGGTTCAATAGTTTCAATTCTCTCGTTGCAAACTTGAGAAATATGAACCATACCGTCTTTGCCCGGTGCGAGTTCAACAAATGCACCGATAGGGATGATTCTTACAACTTTACCTTTTACAACCATTCCGGGTTCAGGTTTGAAGGTAAGTTCTTTAATCATTCTTGTTGCAATTTGAGCACCTTCCTGATCGTTAGAAGTAATAGTTACAACACCTGTATCCTGAATATCAATTTCTGCACCGGAAGCATCAATTATTGCACGGATTTGTTTTCCGCCAGGTCCGATAACTGTTCCGATATCTTCAACAGGAATAGTCATTGTTGTAATACTTGGTGCAAATGGTGAAAGTGGTCCTGGTTCAGTTATAGCTTCTCTCATCTTTGATAAGATATGTAGTCTGCCTTCTTTTGCTTGGAATAATGCACGTCTTAAGGTTTCATTAGGAATACCTTTAGCCTTCATATCCATTTGAAGTGCTGTAATACCTGTATCATTACCTGTAACCTTGAAGTCCATATCACCGAGGAAGTCCTCAATACCTTGGATATCGGTTAATACAACAGGTTCATAACCGTCTTCTTTAATCATGCCCATTGCAACACCGCCAATCATGCATTTTACAGGAACACCTGCATTCATTAATGCCATTGACGAACCGCAGGTAGAACCCATTGATGTAGAACCGTTTGATTCTAATACATCAGATGTTACACGGATTGTATAACCGAATTCTTCTTGGCTTGGGAGTGCAGGAACATTTGCACGTTCTGCAAGATGTCCGTGACCAACTTCACGTCTGCCCGGTCCTCTTAGAGGTTTAACTTCGCCAACAGAGAATCCCGGGAAGATGTATTTATGCATATAAGTTTTTTCAGTTTGAGGATCAACACCGTCAAGCTCCTGTTTCATGCCAGGACCTGCAAGAGTTGCAACTGATAAAATTTGAGTTTGTCCTCTTGTAAATACTGCTGACCCGTGAGCTCTAGGGATAACTCCAACTTCGCACCAAATAGGACGAACTTCGTTGTATTTACGTCCGTCAGCACGAACACCTTCATCAAGAATCATTGCACGCATAACATGTTTTTCTGCCGCTTTAAATTCTTCAGCAACAAAGTCAATACCTGTTTCTTCGATAATCTTCTTAATGTAGTGATCTTCAGGGAGAGCTTCAATTTTTTCTTTGACTAATTTTTTAGCTTCTTCCAATTTATTTTGTCTGTATTCTCTGTCAAAATTATGATATGCATCATGAATCATATCATGAGCAGTTTCTTCAATAATTTTTGCAATTTCGGATGTATCATAAGGGTTTACAAATACTTCTTTTTCTACTCCGCAAAGTTTTGCAAATTCAACCTGTGCATCACATTGTTTTCTGATTTCACCCTGAGCAAATTCTACCGCATTCATGATATCGTCTTCTGTTACGAATTTACAGCCGGCTTCAACCATAATAACACTGTCGTGAGTACCGGCAACAACAATATCTAAATCAGATTTGTCTGCCTGTTGGTGGGTAGGATTAGCAATGAAATTGCCATTTTCATCTCTGCTAACACGTACTGCACCGATAGGCCCTTCAAAAGGTGCTCCTGAAAGCATTAAGGCACAAGATGCACCTAACATTGCTAAGGTATCAGGTTGATTTTCCTGATCATAACTAAATAATTGAGCTACAATTTGTATATCATTTCTGTAACCTTTAGGGAATAAAGGTCTGATTGGTCTGTCTATTAATCTTGATATAAGAATAGCTTTATCGCTTGATTTTCCTTCTGAACGGTTATAACCGCCAGGAATACGCCCGATAGCAGACATTCTTTCTTCATAATCAATAAGTAATGGGAAGAAATCTATCCCAACACGAGGTTCTTTTGATACAACACAGTGAACAAATAACATTGTATCTCCGCATCTTACCGTAACAGAACCATTAGTTGAGTTAGCATATTTCCCGGTTTCAACGGTAACATTTTTACCGCCGATTTCAATTTCAAACTTCTTAGTTTCCGGTATTGCCATAATTTTCCTTTCTTGCGGGGCTTAGAAACAATTTTACCCGCTTTTAGTTATACACTTCTGTTTACTATCCGATTGTATAATAAACAAATATAAATGTAAACAAGCCAAAAATTATTGCAAATACTTAATTTAAGACAAAATATCCAAGAGTAAGATATGTGGCAAATAAACTCCATAAAAAATATGGTACAAGTAATATTCCTGCAGGCTTATTGATGTTATAAAATTCTTTTATAGTTAAAAAGATAAATATGTCGAGCAGTATCACAATCATCAATGCCGAGAAAATACTTTTAAAATAGAAAAATGCAGGTGTCCAAAGCAAGTTTAGTATCATTTGTATTCCAAAATAAAGATATCCGAGAGATTTACTTTTAGCTGTAACTCTGAAAATAAATAAAAATAAGGCAATAAGTATTATCAGATACAAAAAAGTCCACACAGGTGCAAATATCCAAGAGGGAGGACTTAATAAAGGTTTATTTAATTCATTGTACCAATTAAAATCCATACTTTTATTATTTACTATTTTTTATTTTTTTTAATTGCCGATTTAGGCAATAAAAAAACCTCTTTTAAAAGAGGTTTTTTTATAATGGTTATAAATTTTTATTACGGTGCGGTAGTTTCATATTTAGCCGTAAATGATGCATTCTCATTGCCTAAACGTACACTTTGTATATATTTGCCATCTTTTAAATTTGGAATTGTATATGGGGATTTTGGTGTAATTTCAATAGCATAATCACCGGTATGTAAATTATTCCATTTATAAGTCATTCCGTCTATTGTTCCACTAGTTCCGGGGTCAGGTATTGTTCCCTCAACGTCTGTGTAACATTTATAATCATAATTTGCATCAGGATCATTTATACCTGCATACATATATACGTCATATTCAGAATTATATTTATGTGTACCAGAGCCGGCAGGAGATGCTTCCTTATATCTGCAATTTCTTTTAAGTTTAACGGTTCCGCAGTCGTTTGGTGATGACTCTGAACATCCTGAAATAATAAGTTCAATATTACTTTTTGAAACTTGTCTAAAAGATATACTTGAGGCAATATCCTTATTTGAAATAATAAATTTTTTCTGATTATTATTCCAAGTTGACATGTAATCTTCTTTTGGATTTGCTACCAACAAGTAAACGTGGTTTCTTTGCAAACCTGTTTTTTTGTAACTGCTTCCGGTATACGTCATTGATTGTGCAGTTGCAGAATCACAAGAAGTTCCCCCGCTTGTTCCGCAGTCTTTTATAGTTACGGTACCACCTTTATTTGCCGGAGAGTCTAATGAGTTGTCAGATTTTCTTGTTGTTATTTTTACTTGTAGTTCAAATTCTCTTGAGTTAATATTTGCGGTTGCCGGATTTTCTCTTGTAACAGTTCCGTTATATTTTACATAATATACATATCTGTCGAGAGAGTATCTGTCAGGATTATTTTTGGCTTTATTTTGTGCGGTGACACATTCAGCTGTAGTTGAAAATTTAGAACAGTTAGGACCTTTATTCCCGTTAACGTCAACTGTTATCATTGTATAACCCTGTTTCCCTGCTTCATTAAAATTGGTTTTAGGAACATACCAATAAGCACCATCATTGGTTATAAAAATCGGATATGGAGCTTCGTTCTTATTCCCATCCCGAAGATTAGAAATATCCTCTCCACAGATATCAGTTTTATTTGTATGGTCTTCACTTCCGTTATATTCATTCAAATTTACTATGTTTAATTTACTCGCCAGAAGTCTGCAAAATTTAGTATCCCCGCTATAACTTTTTCCGCCGACGAATACTTCATCTGTATTCATAAAGCCTTCTTTTGTATCATCACTTGTTTTAGGATACATAGTATTATCTTCAAACATATTTGCTATGGTATGTTCAACAGTATATGTAATTTTTCTTTCCATTTCCGCATCTTGTCTTGGTAAATTCTTAAAAATTTGCGGCATAGACAAAGCTGCAATTACCCCGATAAGACCTAATGTAATCAGTAATTCGGCCATAGTAAACGCATTATGTTTACTGCTTATAGATAAATTTTTTAAAAACATCCTTAACTCCTCGATATTTATTTACATATATAATTATAACCTATTTTCTCTATAATTTCAATCCCAAAAGCATATATTTGTACGATTTTTAATAAATTAAGATTAATATTTGTTTTTATGGGCTTTTAATATTCTTTATAATATGTTATAATAATTTAAAAGATAAGGTCATTATTAAATACTGAAAGGGTTAAATTATATGATTACTAAAAAAGCTTTCACCATGCCTGAAGTCTTGTTGACACTTGGTATCATAGGGGTTGTTGCAGCATTAAGTATGCCTGTATTAGTGCCGTCTATTAATTCTATGCAGCATAAAGCAAAATTTCAGAAATCGTTAAACTCATTACAAAATGCTGTAGCTGCAAATGTTATGAAGGATAACTATGATTT
>Ga0247611_10006328_pt1 | contig 15245 bp, 6 predicted proteins | sample 177DNAGHGhighgp2_FD_192422 | JGI IMG/M metagenome (GOLD analysis project Ga0247611, IMG submission 192422) | Sheep rumen microbial communities from Palmerston North, Manawatu-Wanganui, New Zealand - 1770 DNA GHGhigh gp2 | ecosystem: Host-associated > Mammals > Digestive system > Stomach > Rumen ...
TATCATGGTTGCCCCTACTACAAGGTGGAGAGTACAACGAAGGAGATGCCGCGCGACATGTATGATGAACGGTTGCGCAGGAGTAAGCCAGACGTGTTTGCTTGGGAACGGCAGCCTTCGGAGTTTACCGACATCAGTTCTCTGGATGAGAAACTGATACGTGGTGTCGTTCGTCTTGGTGTTGAAAGGGGACGGTTGTCAGATCTGGCTCTTACTGAACCCATTGAGGATGTGTTAGGCAAATGGAAATTGACCACAGGGGAGAAACCTCTGAATGCCGCTACGGCTCTCTTCACGAAAGATACTGGCATGTACACGCAGTTTACTATGCGTTTGGCCCGTTTCCAAGGAACTGATAAGAATGAATTTATCGATAACCAGCGAGTGGAGGGGAACATCTTCGTGCTACTCAATGAGGCGATGAATTTTTTCCGTAAACATTTGAATATGCACGGAAAGATTGTCGGACTGGTTCGTGATGAGTATTTGGAAGTGCCTGCTGAAGCCTTGCGTGAAGCAGTCTTGAATGCTCTGTGCCATCGTCAATATGAGCGGTATAATCTGACCATAGGCATCGCCATCTACGATGACCGTATCGAAATCGAGAATCCTGGTATCTTGCCTCCTCAGATTACGCCGGAGAATATCCGCGAGCCTCACATATCATATCCATACAATCCGCTTATTGCCAATGTTCTGTATAGCACAACCTATATAGAGAACTGGGGCTCGGGCGTAAAGCGCATCATTGAGGCTTGCCAGAAACGAGGCGTTGCAGCACCTACTTGGTCTATTAATGGCGGTTTTGTAGTAGTTACATTTATGAGACCAACAAAGGGTGATACTCAAGGTGACACCAAAGGTGGCACTCAAGGTGGCACCCAAGGTGATACTCAAAGTGATACTCAAGATGATACTCAAGGTGTTAATCTCGATGGAAAAATTGAGAATGCAATCAAAGATAATCCTAATGTTACTACAGAAGACTTAGCAAAGCAATTTGGGGTTAGTGCAATAACCATTAAGCGCCATATTGCAAAAATGCCTCATATTCACTATGTGGGTAGTGGATATAGTGGCCATTGGGAGGTTGACGACCATTAAATAGTTGCCCGCAAAATGAATAATGAGGTGTGTCATAATTGTGGCACATCCTCTTTTGAGTTTATGGGGTGGTGTGCAGCAATTGAGCAAACTGGTTTGGAATTCTCTTTTTTTCTGTGCGTTTTTTTTACGGTGCACCCGATAAATGGTGGGGAACGAGGCTGCTGGAGGATAGGGCTCTAATGAGCGCTACTCACGTTAAGCGGTAGTCATTTTTTTTAAGAATTGGTTATAATCTGTTGTATAAATCAAGTTTTTTGATGAAATTTGCAGTCAAATAATTTGTTTTCCCTAGCAAAATCAAGTATCGGTTATGAAACAAGAATTGCTTAAAACAATGAGCCGGGCATTACTATTAGTGTGCCTGGTGTGTTCCGCTGCATCGATGTCTGCCGAGAAGGTCCTCATCGACGGTCTCTATTACACCTTGTCGGGCAACTATGGCGGTGCGACAGTGGAAAAGCCCGATTCGGGCCTGTATGTGGGCGATATCGACATTCCCGCCGAGGTCACTTACAATGGTGTTACCCGGCCAGTGAAGGCTGTGGGAGTTAGTGCTTTCTATAATGATTCTCTGTTGACCAGTGTCACCTTCCATGATAACATGAAAATCATCGACATATCTGCTTTCAACAGATGCACAAGGTTAAAGAGAATTGACTTGCCCAATACGGTCACTTATGTGTCCGACTTTGCGTTTACGGGATGTACGAGTCTGGAGACAGTGACGTTGAGCGACCAGCTTATTACTATTGGGTGGTCTGCGTTCCAGAACTGTACAAGCTTGAAAAGCATCGATATTCCCAACTCGTGCCAATACATGGATCAAAGCGCGTTTCAGGGTTGCAGCAGCATGACAGACCTGGTCATCGGCAATGGGCTCAAGATTGTAAAGACCAAGGCGTTCTCGGGTTGTTCTTCTCTCAAGAATGTGACGATAGGCACTGGTGTCACAGAGTTTCAGACGTATGCGTTTGATCTATGTAAAACGTTCAAGAACGTATATATATCCGACGTGGCAAAATGGTGCAACATCAAGTTTGCGTCAATTCTCTCCAACCCTCTGTGCTATGGCAGTTATCTGTATATTAACGGCGAGAAAGTGACCGACCTCGAGATTCCGTCCACCGTTACGGCCATCAAGGACTATGCATTCACATGTTGCATCTTTGAAGGCAAACTGACCATTCCGAGTTCAGTCAAGAGCATTGGCCTGTGTTCATTTGACCTGTGTACGCGAATGACAGAAGTGGAGTTTTCCGAGGGCTTGCAAAGCATCGGCGAGGATGCTTTCTATGATTGTTATCAGTTGAGGGAGGTGACCCTGCCTGAGAGCTTGATATCGATGGGCAAATATGCATTCTACTCCTGCTCGTCTTTAACCAAGCTGAAAATCGGCAATCAATTGACAAGCATTCCTGAGGATGCCTTTCAGTGGTGCCAAAAGTTGGAGGATGTGCAGTTTGGCAGTTCGGTCAAAGAACTCGGCGCCGGCTCATTCTTTGGCTGCTCGACACTGGTGGTCCTTAATTTACCGGAATCGTTAAGGAAGATAGGTGTATCCGCTTTTGGACAATGTGCAAGGCTCGAAACCATTCATCTGCCTGATTCGCTCTTGTCGATTGGTGGTGACGCTTTTGGTCATTGTTCTGCCATATACACTATTGTCCTGCCACCAGAATTGAAGAAAATAGAGTCAAACACATTCACGTGCTGTTCTGCACTGACCGAGATTGTCATTCCTGATCAAGTTACATCGATTGGAAGTCAAGCGTTCTATAATTGTGTCAGTTTAAGGTCCATAAAGATGAGTAAGTCACTCAAGACAATAGAATCCTCTGCATTTGCTGACTGTAGTTCGTTAACGTCGGTGACCATTCCCGACTCGGTGACTTCGATAGGAAGCGGTGCATTTAATAGATGTAATGCATTGAGGGAGGTGAAGTCACTGGCTATCACTCCTCCTGCGCTTTCCCACCAGTCGTGTTTCGTGGTGTATGACCAGGCCAGGTTGTTAGTTCCTCAAGAGGCTCTTGCCGCCTATAGCACTGCCCAGTACTGGAACCTCTTTAACAAGATGGTCGCCATCGAGCAGATTGGTGATGCCGATGGCAATGGCGAGATCGGCTTGGCCGACATCACCGCCTTGATTGACTATCTGCTGAACAGCGATGAATCGGCTATCAATCTTGATGCGGCCGACTGCGATGGCAACGGGCAGCTGGGCATTGCCGATCTCACGATGCTGATTGACTATGTGTTGAACGGCTCCTGGAATTAAAGCCTCAACATAGTCGATATATTTATATGATCCCTCATGCTTTAGCCGGTGTGAGGGATTGGACTTTTCTCGTGCTTTCTGGCCTGTACGCTAATATCCTGATTCAATTTTTTTTGAAATCGAGGGCTCATTGCATCGGTTCTATTACAAGTGCACAATTGCCGCTGGCGGCATGTATCGAGAGCGGGGAGGGGTGATACATGTTGCCAGCGGCAATGGAAGCGGGATCGTTATCTCAAGGCAAATTGCTTGCGTTGCACGTCGCGGCTGTTGGGGCCAACCATTACCTCGAAGTCACCAGGCTCGCAGACGTATTGCAGGTCCTTGTTGTAGAACTTGAGCAGCTGCTCATCGATGGAGAAGGTGACTGTGCGGCTCTCGCCTGGCTTGAGGGTGATGCGCTCAAATCCCTTGAGCTCCTGCACGGGACGGGCGATGCTGCCCACCATGTCGCGGATGTAGAGCTGCACCACCTCGGCACCCTCGCGGTCACCGGTGTTGGTGACGGTGACCGATGCCTTGATGCTGCTCCCGGCGGTCATCGTGTTGCTGCTCAGCGTTAACGGGCTGTACTCAAATGTGGTGTAACTCAGCCCGTAGCCAAAGGGGAACAGCGGCGAGTTGGGCACATCCAGGTAATTGGTGGTGAACTTGGTGAACCATTGTGGATTGGGACGTCCCGTGTTCAAGTGGTTGTAATAGATGGGAATCTGACCCACGTTGCGGGGCATCGTCACGGTGAGCTTGCCGCTGGGAGCCACGTCGCCAAACACGACGTCACAGATGGCATCGGCCGCCTCGCTGCCGCCAAACCACACGTTCAGGATGGTGGGGATGTTCTCCACCTCCCAGTCCATCACCGTCGCGCGTCCCGAGAAGTTGAGCAGCACGATGGGCTTGCCGGTGGCTTTGAGGGCAGTGAGCAGATCCTTCTGGGCATCCAGGATGCCCAGGTCGCTGCGTGAGCTGCTCTCGCCCGACATCTCGCTGGGCTCACCCATGGCGGCAACGATGACGTCACACTCCCTGGCGATGCGCACGGCCTCGTCACGCATCACGTCAACAGGACGCTCATCGCGCATCTCGCGGCCAAACATGGTGGAATTCTTCTCCAACTCGGCATCATAGCACACGTTGCACCCCTTGGCATACATTACCTGGGCCTTGTCGCCCACGGCGCGGCGCATGGCTTCGAGCAGCGTGCTATAGCGGTCACTGGCAGCTGCCACGCTCCAGGTGCCGGGCATGTTGGCGCGGGTGTTGGCCAGCGGCCCCACCAGGGCAATTTTCCCACTGCGGTTGAGCGGCAGCACATGATCCTTGTTTTGCAGCAGCACAAACGTCTCGGTAGCCAGCTTGCGGGCCGCCGCACGGTGCTCATCGGTATAAATCTCCTTCTTGGCGCGCTTGGAATCCAGATAACGGTAGGGATCGTCAAACAGGCCCAGTTTATATTTCGCCTCCAGGATGCGGCGGCAGGCCTTGTCGATGTCGGCCATGCTCACCTTGCCCTCGTTGAGCGACTTCTCCAGGGTGCCCAGGAAGCCATCAGCCACCATGTCCATGTCGGTGCCCGCCTTGAGTGCAAGGGCCGAAACCGTCTGCAAGTCACCCATGCCGTGATTGATCATCTCACTGATGGCGGTATAGTCGGTCACGACAAAGCCGTCAAATCCCCATCGATCGCGCAGCACCTCGGTCATCAGCCAGCGGTTGCCAGTGGCAGGGATATAGTCGATGACGTTGAACGAGGTCATGAAACTGCCGGCACCAGCCTCGACACCAGCCTGATAGGGCGGGAAGTACTCGTTGAACATGCGCACATGGCTCATGTCCACCGTGTTGTAGTCACGACCAGCCTCGGGGGCTCCGTACAGGGCAAAGTGCTTGACACAGGCCATCATCGAGGTCTTGTCGGCCAGATCGGCACCCTGGTAGCCCTCAATCATGGCACGGCAGATGGCCGAACCCAGGTACGGGTCCTCACCGTTGCCCTCGCTCATGCGTCCCCAGCGCGGCTCACGGCAGATGTCCACCATGGGGCTGAAGGTCCAGCAGATGCCGTCGGCAGTGGCCTCGATGGCAGCAATGCGAGCCGAGTTGCGGATGGCTTCCATGTCCCAACTCATTGACATGGCAAAGGGGATGGGAAACACCGTCTCATAGCCGTGGATCACATCCATGCCAAAGATGAGCGGAATACCCAATCGGCTCTGCTTGACAGCCACTTCCTGCAAGGCGCGGATGCTCTGCACCCCCTTCATGTTGAACAGACCGCCCACCTGGCCGGCCTTGATCTTGCCCACCACGTCGCCGCTCACCGTCGAGCCGGTGATGATGTCACCAGTGACAGGCAAGTTGAGTTGCCCGATTTTCTCTTCCAGGGTCATCTTGCCCATCAGTTCGTCGATAAACTGGTTCATCGTGGAGGCACCGGCCGCAATGGCACCGCATGCCAGGATGGTGGCTAATAAAAAGCTCTTGAATCTCATCATAATCTAGTATCTTGTTATCGTTAATAATCAATGCTGTCTTTCAATGCTGTGCAAAAGTAGCAAATTATTTTGAGATCGTGAATCCTAGCTTTGAAAGACTGTCTTGAACCTCGGGGCAGCTCATGAACAGGCGCCACAGCAGCCCGGTGCGGTAATTCTCAATCATGGGGGCAATCGTACACTGGTCGATGGCCAGATAACGGGGCAGCGTCCAGCCGCTGGCTGGAGCAAAGGCATCATAGAAGCCATACTTGCCCCAGATGCTCTCGCCACGGCTGTAGAAGCCCTTGAGGGCCGCCATCGACTGCTGTGGCGTGTAGGGGAACGAGGACAATGCCGCCGTGGGCGTGATGACGCCCAAGTCATTACCGGGACTATGCGCCGAGTAGCCCTCACGTGAGTAACTGGCCGTCAGTCCCCAGCAATTAGGACCATACCCCGTGTGATGCTTGGGGTTCTCGACACAGTACTGATAGTTGCTCATGGCATGGTTGCGCACCACATTCCAGTAGTCGGCATACTGATCCTTCAATCCCCTAGGATTCAGGCCAATCCAGCTGTAGTGAGCCCAAAATAGCGGACCTCCGGTCTGCTCGGCACCGTTGTGCTTGAGTTCCAGTGGATAACCATAGGGGGCGGCATTGCTCTTGATGCCGCCGCTGCGGGCCCATCCCTTGTGATAGCACGATGCAGGCACCGTGTGGGTGGGTGAGGCTGCTGCCAGGACATAGACGATCAGGCACTCGTTGTAGCCCTCGAGCGGGAAGTTCATTTCCCACTGGTAGTCGGGCGACCAGTGCCAGTAGATGACATCCTGTCCACCGCGGGTGTACCAGTCAAATTCCATATCGTGCCACAGCGCATTGATGCGGGTGACAAGGCTCTTCTCGGCCTCATTGTCGCGGTTGAGGTACTGGCGGGCACACAGCAGGCCTTGCATCAGGAAAGAACTCTCAACCAGGTCGCCGCCATTGTCCTTTTGTCCAAAGGGCTTCACCTTGCCCGTGGGGCCATGCAGCCAATGGGGCCACACGCCGTGGAAGCGGTCAGCCTTTTCCAGCCATCCCACGATGCGAGTGAGGCGTTCGATGCCTTGAGCGCGAGTGATGAAGCCACGGTCCATGGCTACCACCAGTCCAGCGATGCCAAAACCACTGCCGCCCGTGGTCACCACGTCACGGTCATCCTCGGGATACTGCCCATCCAGGTGGATGCGTTCTCGGGCCAAGCCTGATGTGGGCTCGGCACCGTCCCACATGTAATTGAAATGCACGCGCTCGATGTAATCGAGCATCGCATCATCGCTGGCAAATGTTGCGGGACGCGCATCGTTGCTGGGCGTCACGTCGGGTACATCGTTGACTGACTTGCTCTCACTGCCGCAGGCTGTGATTGTCAATAGCAGGATGAGTGAGATAAACTTGAATGAATAGTTACTCATTTTATGATAGCGGGTTTAACGGTTGACGTGAATGGTTTTGGATAGTGGACTGCGGCCAGTCTCGGCAAGAGCCTCGATGGCAAACCAGTAGTCGGTGTTCAAGTCCAGTCCACGCATGTCGTAGTGCGTATCGCCGTTGACGGTGATGCAATGGTAGAGTTTATCAGGAGCAGTACCGTAATAGATGTTGTACCCGTAGGCACCATCGACAGGCGTCCATGCAATCATCGCGTTGCGGGCATCGGTCTTGTCGCGCTTGACATTGAATTTTCTCACTGCTTGGGGCGATGCGCCATCGGCGATGCCGAACACACGCACCTCGCTCAGGCAGAAATTGCCACCCGAGGGCATGTGCCGATTCTCGATGCGCAAGTAGCGGGCCTGTAGCGGTTGCAGCAATTGGATGTAATCGTGGGGCATGTCGCGGTCGTTCTGGCTCTTGTCCACCACGAGTGTCCAGTGTGTTGCATCATTACTGGACAGGATGCGGTACTGGTAGTAAATGTCGTTGGCACGGTTGTGCTGCACCGTCTTGTGGTCATAGAAGTTGAGTTGTACAGCCCTGATGCTCTTGACGCCCTGCAAGTCCATCTCGATCCACTCGTGACTGCCTCCGCTGGCTGCGCTCCAGTAGGTGCGCATGTCCTCATCGGTGAGGCTGGCGGCAGTGAACGTGCTGTCGCTGCTCGACACGGTGCATGGCTTGCCGCAGGACAGCAGCATCCAGCCGGTGAAGCGGTCAGCGGGATTCTTGATGTTGTGATCGGCATTCCAGCAGGGATAGTCGCCAAAGGCCGTCAGTGCATACATCACCCCATCCTGGTCAAAGGCGGTGGGGTAGAGCCCAATGCGTCGCTCAAACTTGTACTTCAACGAGAGCATGCAAGTGCCCACGTGCCAGTAATTGCCGTTCAGGTCGGCAAACGTGCCGCCGTGACCAACGCCCTGCACAAATCCGCCAGGCTTGTAACTCATGGGATTGTGCTTCTGGTAAGTGAACGGACCCAGCGGGCTGTCGGACACATACACGCCATCGGCATACACCTTGAACTCGGTGCCCGGGGCTCCGTACTGGAGATAGTACTTGCCGTCATGCTTAGTCATGAAGGCCCCCTCGGTAAAGGGCTTGAGCGTTACCTCGTCGTCATTGTTCATCCCGAAGCGTTCCCAGCCATGGCGGTCGGGATGCAGCCGCACCAGGTCGTATATCTTGCTGATGGGAGTAAAATCATCACGGCTGATTTCAACACCCTTGAGGGGATACTCGTTGCTTGAACCGTAGTATTCATAGAGCTTGCCGTCATCGTCCAGAAAGACGTGCGGATCCCACGTGGGCAGTGTGTTGCGCTCAATGGCTCGACGCCAGCGGCCGCTCTTGGGGTCGATGGTGTACCAGATGGGCAGCCCCTCATAGGTCGAACCCGTGTAGAATAGCGTGTCGCCCACGACCCAGGCGGCGGGGGCGCACTGGTCATCGTCGGTGGGAAAACGCTGGAATGTGGCTGGCTCAAAGTCCCAGTCGCTCAAGTTCTTGGAAAAATGAAAGCCTCCCTGGTTGGTCGAGAACAGGTAATACTCTCCATTGTAGGTGAGAGCCATGGGATCGGCCGACGAGCGGAACGAGCCGCCCTGGCGGGTGTTGTTGTTCCAGGGCTCATAGTTGTAACTGATGTTGAGCGGATTGCAGTAGGTCGTGGTAGTTGTGTTGTTGGGATCATACCAGCGGGTGGCCTGAGCCTGGTGGCGCAACGGGGCCACCGATGTGCTGGTTTTGTCAGGCAGCGTGATGTTGACCGCTAGTTGCCCGGCTGGACGAGTGACGATGGTCATCTCCTTGCCTGGATAGTGGACACACAGGTTAACGTCACTCGGTGTGCCCACGAGGCTGTAGCGGCCATGGGCATCGGTGTTGCAATGAGCAGGACTGTGGAGCCACATCACAGTGGCACCCTCCAGCGGCAGGCCTTGCTCATCGGTGATCACACCAGTCACCTGCTGCTGGGTCACTACAGGAATGTAGTAGTCGCTCACCTGACCCTTGACAACGATGATGGAGTCACTGGCAGCGCTGGCCGTCAGTGCTGTGTACAGCGCGACTGCGGCAAGATAACGGTTCATCGGCACAATCTTTAGAGAAGTGATGTAGAAAAAAAAGCAGGCAGGGCGGCGCTCACGGGCGTTTCACCCTGCCTGAAGGTTAAAAATGATGGTTCAGCCTTGACTGGCACATGTTTTAATCATTCTTGGGCTCGTTGAGCAGTGTGGGAACGGTCTGCAACTGTGTCAGGGGAATGGGGTAGTACTTCACATCCTCGCTCCAGCCGCTGAGCACGCTGGCAGCCTTGCCGGTGCGGATGAGGTCGTTGTAACGCTCGCCCCACTCACACACGAGCTCCATGCGGCGCTCGTCAAGGATCTGGTCAACGGTGACGTTGGTCATGGTCGGCATCTTGGCGCGGGTGCGCACCAGGTTGAAGGGCTGGTCGCCATTCTTGCCCTGGCGCACCTTGGCCTCGGCATTGATGAGCAGCACGTCGGCATAGCGCAGGATGCGGATGTTGTTGTTGGAACCATACTTGGTGCGGCCCTCGGTCAGCTGGTTGGTGGGCGTGTAGGCCTTGCCGTTCCAGGTGTTGGTGTTGTTGACATTGCCCATCACGTTGATCTCGTCGCCGTCGCGGGTCGTGGTGCCGCCCACGAGCACCGAGGTCTCAAGGCGGATGGTCTCGCCACGGTCCTTAGCCCAGTTGATGAAGTTGTCGGTGATACCCACAAAGTTCCATCCTCCCAGGTTGCCAGGTCCCTGGAACACAAACCACTGGTCGGCGTCCACCATGTCGCCACTGCCCTGGCCAAAGTCGGTACACTGGCATTCCATCAGGCTCTCGTTGCACAGCTTGCCCGGAATCTTGAACAGGTTGTAGAAGTCGCTGTAGAGCTGGAACTTGTTGCTCGAGATGATGTCATCGGTCAGTGCCTCGGCCTGGGCATACTCGCCACGGTTCATGTGGACCTTGGCGGCCAGGGCCTGAGCAGTGTAGGCCGTCACGGCTCCATAGTGGGCGGCCTCGTTGGGACGCACCTTGGGGCAGTTATCGATGGCATACTGCAGGTCCTCAAGCATGTAACGCTCAACGGCATCCTTGGTCGAACGGGTGAGGTCGCTCTGGCTGTTGTCGCGCAGAATTGTCACGTCGCCAAAGGCCTGTGTGAGCCGGTAGTAGGCATAGGCTCGCAGGATGCGCACCTCGCCACAGTAGGCCCGGTAGGTGGCCCGGTCGGCGTCACTGGTGATGTGTTCGGCATAGGAGTCCAGTGACGTCAATGCGCCGTTAGCCACCTTGATCATGCCATAATACTGGTTCCACATCTCATTCAGACCCCAGAACGAATTGTCATATCTGAAGTTGCCAAAATCAACCAGCAGACCTTGATCGTCAACACGACCACTCCACACGTCACCGTCGCGCACGATGGTCAGCGGCCAGATGACCCAGTGCATGCCGCCAGTGCGCAGCTTGGCATAGACACCCGACACGGGCATATACATCTCGCTGGTTTTGGTGTAATCGACGTCCGACTCGGGCAAGGTGTTCTCGGGCAGGATGTCCATCCAGTCGTTGCAGGAGGTGGCTCCCACCATCAGCAGACCTGCAATCATGATATATTTCAAAAATTTCATTGTCTTCATTTCTTTTATGATTGTTGGTAATTGCACAATTAGAAGTCGATAGTCACACCAAAGGTGTAGGTCGATGTCAACGGGTAAACCTCGGTGTCCCAGCCCTCAGCATCATTCAACTCGGGGGTGAAGCTGTTGGCCTTGAACAGGGTGATGGGGCGGTCGGCGGTGGCACTCAAGCGCAGCGACGGCAGGGTGTAGCTGCCCATCTTGATGTTCTTGAAGGTGTAGCCCAGGGTCACATTCTGGATGCGGAAGAAGTCTGCGTCCTCGACAAAGAATGAGTTCACGCGCTGGTCGCTCACGTTCCATGAGCGAATCCAACCCTCGGCCGACGGGTACTTGTTGGTCGAGCCGGCACCAGTCCAGCGGTTGGCCACCTGATCGTGGTCAAAGTTGTAGTTGGACTGCGCATAGCGCAGGGCACGCTTACGGTTATACATCTGGGCTCCGGCGTTGCCATAGGTTGACAGCGCAAAGTCCAGATTCTTCCACTGGAAGCCCAGATTGATGCTGTAAATCAGGTTAGGCAGGTAGGAACCCAGCGTGGTGCGGTCCTCGCCATCGACGATGCCGTCATCGTTCAGGTCCTTGTACTTGAAGTCACCGGGCTGCAGACCGTTGGCCACGGCAGTGCGGTCGCTGGCACACTCTTGAGCCGTCTGGTAGATGCCATCCACGACGTAGCCGTAGAACGAGTTCATCTCCTTGCCCACAAACTGGTAGGTCTTGCCACCGGCGATGTAAGGATTGCCGGCCAGGTCTTTCACCTCATTCTTGAGGTAGGACAGGTTGGCACCGATGTAGTACTTGAAGTCATTGCCGATGCGGTCGGCCCAGTTGATGCTCACATCGACACCGGTGTTGAGAATCTTACCGATATTCTGCAGCAACGTGCCGTTCTCAAATGGCAGGCGCGGGGCAATAACGGCCTTGCGCGTCATGCGGTAGAACCAGTCGATGTCAACGCTCAAGCGGTTGCGCAGCGTGGCAAACTCGACACCCACGTTGGTCTCATCAACCACCTCCCACTTGAGGTTGGTGAAATAGCTGTTGTTCTGGAATCCGGCGATGGTGGCATTGCCAAACACGCCCGATGACCAAGTGCCCGTCGATACCGAGCGGAAACCGTCGCTGGCGGGAACAGCGTTGTTGCCCAAGCGTCCCCAGCTGGCACGCCACTTCAGGTAGTCAACCACATTCTGGCTGGACATGAAGTCTTCCTTGCTCATCACCCATGCAGCACCCACCGAGGGGTAGTAGCCCCACGTCTCCTGGTACTTGCTCGTGCCGTCGGCGCGGAAGGTGAACATCAACAAGTACTTGCCCAGGTAGTCATAGTTGATGCGGCCAAAGTAGCTGTTGCTGCGGTAGCGGGTGCCGCCGTCGTTGGCGCGGCGGGCATCACCGTCGGTGCCCAGACCGATGTACTTGTAGGCATCATCACCGTCAACGATGCCGTAGCCAATGCCGTACAGGTTGCTGAACTTGTCCTCGCGCAGCGAGTGACCGAGCATCACACCCACGTTGTGGTCACCATAGGTGTCCTTGTAGGTCAACACATTGTCCCAGATCCAGTTGTTGTAGGTGTCAATATTCTTGCTCACCCATGACTTGTCGTTGCGCTGGACGGCACTAACATAGTACTCGGGCATGTAGGTGCGGTTGTTCACAGCGGTGTAGTCGTAGGCATAGCTGGTCTTGAAGGTCAGCTTGCTGGGGATGAAAGTGATCTGAGCATAGAAATTGGTCAGATACTTGTTGATGTCGTTCACGCTGTTCTGGTAGTTGGCGGTGGCAACGGGGTTATAGAAGTTGTTGGTGAAACCAACCGACTCGGGCGAACCATAGTGGGTGGGGAACGTGTCACCGTTGGTCTCGTCCATCACGGGATAGATGCCAGGGGCATTGAATGCCTGCTGCCAGGCGGCATTGTTGGGCGTGCGCTGCTTGCCCTTGGAGAAAATGCCGTTGAAGCCCACCTTGAGCCAGCTGGTGGCCTCATAGTCGAGGGCTGCACGGAAGTTCATCCGGCGGTAGTAGTTCTTCACATCCATGACGCCATCCTGGTGCAGGTAGTTGATGCCCAGTGAGTAGGTAGCCTTCTCACCACCTCCGGTGATGGTCAGGCTGTGGTCGGTGATACCTGCGGTGCGCAGCAGCTGCTTGTACCAGTCGGTATCGCTGCCGTAGGTCCAGCTGTGGAAGTCACTGCCTGCATAGCTGCCGCCATAACGGTCGATCGAGGCCTTCATCGTTGAGACATAGGCATCATAGTTGGCCTCCATCAGCATCGTCGCATACTCGCTGGAGTTGGCCATCTTGAGCACATTGGTGGCCTTCTGGATGCCATAGTAGCCGTTATAGGTGATCTTGGCAGGCTGGTTCTTGTTGCCGTGCTTGGTGGTGATCAGGACAACGCCGTTAGCGGCACGCACACCATAGATGGCAGCTGCCGATGCGTCCTTCAACACCGACATGTCGGCAATGTCGTTGGCATTCAAGAAGTCAATGTTGTCATAGAACATCCCGTCCACTACATACAGCGGGGAGCCGCTCGTGAACGAGCCGTTGCCGCGGATGTGGACTTTGGGACCCTCGCCAGGCGTGCCGCTGTTGACCACATTCACGCCCGATACCTTGCCCTGCATGGCAGCCATGGGCGATGACGAGGGCACGGCCAGCAGCTCTTCGCCCTTGACAACGGCAATGGGGGCGGTCAAGTCCTTGGCCTGGGCCGAGCCATAACCGATGACGATGACCTCATCCAGGTTGCGCACATCATCCAGCAGTTGCACGTTCATCACGTCGCTGGCTTCCATCTCCACGGCTTGCATACCCATGAAGGTGAACTTGAGCACTGCCCCGTCGGGCACATTGGCAATCTCGAAGTTGCCGTCATAGTCGGTGACTGCACCCATCGTGGTCCCGAGGACCTTGATGGTGGCACCAATCACGGGTTCGTTGACCTGGTCAACGACGGTACCTCTCACCGTGCGTGCCTGCATCCCGGTCAGGGCGCACAGCACCACGAGTAAAAGCATCAAGAATCTTTTTTTCATTCGCTTTGTATTAAAAGGTTAATAAAAGTAGTATTGTCACATTTCCAGTGCGCAAATATACACTTTTATTGCATTATTGCAAAATGGTTAACGTAAAATGAGGCCCACAACTATAGTTTACAGTACTCATTAGGAGACATGATGGCGTTTTTCATCTCTGTGACACAACATGGCATGACGCAAGCACCACCTTGCTCACTCTCGCAGGAGAGGCTTGGCAAGGTGGCGCTTGTCGATTTTAATGAACGGCACAATGCCGTGGGAACTCACGCATAACTGTGCATGCCGCCCAAGATAAAGTTGACGCCAAAGTAGGTGACCAGCACACTCAGGAAAGCCAGGATGCAGTAGATGTGGAAAAACAGCGGTCGGCGCATCCACGGCAGTGACTGGCCGTGGAGCGGCAGGGCATAGATAATCAGGGTGATGAGTGCCCACACCTCCTTGGGATCCCAGCTCCAATAGGAGCCCCAAGACACATTGGCCCAGACGGCACCGATAAACACCCCAGCCGTGAGCAGGAAAACAGCAGGGTAGAGTATGATCTGGCCCACGACGTGCAGCCGCTCCACCACGGCATGGTCACGGCGCAGCACCACAGCCATGATGCCTCCCAGCATGAGGAAGGCCAGCAGTGAGTAGGCCACCATGATCACGGCCACATGGATGCTGAGCAGTGGTGAGGCGAGCACGGGCATCAGTTGGGTGATTTGCGGGTTGCTCTCGCCAAATGAGGCAACCATCAGAGCCAGCCCCGTCGTGAGGATGCCGCAGGGGAACACCAGCATCGAGCGGCGTCCCAGCAGCAGCGTCAGCACAGTGGTTGCCCAGGCCATGAACTGCATGGTCTCAAATCCGTTGCTCATGGGCACATGGCCACTGATGACCCACCGCAGCGCAAGAGCCATGGTCAAGTATGCCAGCGTGAGGGCTAGCGTGGCGAGTGCCGTGATGCCGGCCCATCGTGGTAACCTGCTGGATCGTGCCACACAGCGGCAGGTGATGATAAACAGGATGATGCCCAGCGTGGCCAGTGCCATGGCCAGCGGGCGGTCCCACTCCATGCGGTTGTACAGCTTTTCGGCCCGGAATGCGGTGGCCGTGGGCAGCAAGGTGCCGCATTCCTTGACCTGATACTTCTTGATTTTGGTAATGAATCTGGTTGCGTCATCCCAGTCCT